>OJHC01000138.1_pt1 | contig 25108 bp, 18 predicted proteins | sample 1595091 | NCBI WGS metagenome assembly OJHC01 (sample SAMN05416829, study PRJEB24817) | seawater metagenome | isolation source: Sea water | place: Canada:Atlantic | collected 2013-07 | reverse complement strand
CTGTTATGCCTCAGTCACGAAAAAGCCAAATCAGTTTAATCGATACGCCTTATTACCACTGTGTGTCCCGTTGTGTACGCCAGTCTTTCTTATGTGGTACAAACACGCTGTCAGGACAGAGCTACGAACATCGTCGTGGCTGGGTAGAAGCGCGTTTATTGTTTTTATCTACCGTGTTCGCAATTGATATTTGCGCTTATGCAGTGATGAGCAATCATACCCATGTGGTGCTTTGCGTGGATAAAGCCCTAGCTGATAAATGGGATACCGAATCGGTGCTAAAGCGTTATCACACGCTTCATAAAGGCACGTTACTGACTCAAAAATTTATAAACGGTGATACCTTAACCCAAGGAGAGTTAATCACCCTTGATGATACCGTTGAAATCTACAGAAAACGTTTATACGACATCAGCTGGTTCATGCGTGACTTGAATGAATATATTGCCCGTCAAGCCAATAAAGAAGATGACTGCACAGGCCGGTTTTGGGAAGGGCGATTTAAATCTCAAGCCCTATTAGACGAAAGTGCCGTGCTGGCTTGTATGGCCTATGTGGATTTAAACCCGATTAGAGCGAAAATAGCCAAAACACCTGAAACAGCAAAACACACCAGTATCAAAAAGCGTATTCACGCCGCTAAACATCACCATGCTCAACCAAGTACGCTAATGCCCTTTGCGGGAAGCTCAAGGGAAAATATGCCCAAAGGAATTGCTTACTCACTCAAAGACTACTGTGAGCTTATCGATACCACAGGTCGTTGTATTCGTGATGACAAGCCTGGTTATATCGATAACACTCAAAGCCCTATCCTACAAAGACTAGGACTAGATTCAGCACAGTGGCTAGCCTTAACCACAGAGTTTGAAAAACATTTCTGCTACGCAGCAGGCGCAGAGCAAATGATGAATGCCTTTAAGCGTCATATTCATCATCAACGAATACGCGGGATGAGTAATGCAAGGCAGTTGCTACAAAAAATTTAATACTACCTCTGTCACTTCCGACAAATAACAGTTTCAAAAGCCTATCCATCGAATAGAACCGGTAAAATTTTTTCGACAAAGCGGTTCTCAAATTCTCAACGACGTTTATTAAATTTGTAGGTTGAAAGCCTACCTTTCATATCGAATAACAAGTTTCATATCTGTTGACGACTACAGACCACAACATTGACTTCGCGAGGGCGAATAACCAAGCAAGGCTAAAAACCGCTTTAGCATTATTTAAAATGAGTGTCTTTTTAAAATGTGGACGTCCATATAAAATTAACGCGAATACTTGAGCTGAGGGTACGCGTAAAACTCTGTCGCTTGTTACGAATGCCATAGTAAATTTCTTTGTAGAACTGACAGCAATTATTCATTATAAACTTGGGTGTCCATGTAAGATTAGCTTGGGTGTCCATGTAAAGTTTTTCTGATTATTTAACATGGATGTCCATATAAAATTATTTATAAAAGTAGATATCTTTAGAAAAGCACTAGGCTGAAACAAAAAGGCCTGAGTCCGATCGGTTGTCGAATTCAGGCCTTTGTATTTGCTTGGAGTCTAATTTTTAGAGACTAGCTTTATTTTTAGAGGTTCCCGTTTTGGGTCACTTCGTTCACTGTCTTTTATTTTGCAAACGCATCATTTATGACAAATGCGCTAGCATCGCTTGTAATGGGTGCTTGGGTTTTTCACCTTCAATTCGGGCGACTTGGCTTCGACAAGAATAGCCTGTGGCAAGAATTTTCGAGGTATCAAACTTAGCGATTGCTTTCTCCCAGCTAAGCGCGTAAATCCCTTTAGATTGCTCTAAGTGGCTTGCTTCGTGACCAAACGTGCCTGCCATACCACAACACCCCACAGAAATAGGCGTAAGTGACATGCCCACACGCTGAAACAGTTGCTGCCAATGTTTCTCACTCTCTGGCAACGCTGTCTTCTCAGTGCAGTGGCCGAAAAATGCGTATTGACTATCCGTTGAGCTGCCGCTCTCTGGAAGGGTAATGGTTGCTAGCCACTCATGCACCAACTTCACCTCAAAGCTTCCTCTGGTCTCCCCTAGCACTTTATTGTACTCATCCCGATAACACAGCACCAATGACGGGTCGACACCAATCATAGGTATGCCTAATGGAGCAAGTTTGTTCAAAAAGTCAGCGCTGTCTTTTGCTGTGCTTGCAAATTCTTTCAAAAAACCTTTTACGTGCTGGGGTTTTCCATTGGGCATAAAGGGCAGCAAAATGGGCTCATAGCCTAAACACTCAATTAATTTCACCAGATCATGGAGCAAATCCGCTTCATAAAAGCTTGTGAATGGGTCTTGCACTATCAGTACTTTTCGCGCTCGCTCGTTGGCACTTAACGCTTGCAATGAGCCTAAATCAAATTGGCCTGCCTGATGTCCAGCAAGTTGCTTCTTTAATGAAGGGGAAGACAATAACGGTGTATCAACATAACCGACCGTTTTTTTAATAAGCTTGTTCATCCACTGTTGTTTCAAAAAAGCATTAATCAGCCTAGGGGTTTTGGCCATTAAAGGTGCCATTGCTTCGATATTTCCCACCAAATAATCCTTGGCAGGACGCATATAGCGTTGGTAATAAATTGACAAAAAGCGCGCACGGAATGTCGGTACATCTACGCTGACAGGGCACTGACTAGAGCATGCCTTGCACGCTAAACATCCGTCCATTACCTCTAACACTTCATGTGAAAAATCGTTAGATTGCGCCTTACCCATAGTGTTGTTAAGGCGTTTAAGGAAGTTCTGAGTTTTCCCCTGTACTTCAAGAAGATTCACATCCACCTGCTTATTCGCTAGCAAACGCAGCCATTCGCGCATGGCGCCGGCTCGCCCTTTAGGACTGTGGCGCCTATCTGAGGTAATCTTACTTGATGGGCACATAGTCGACGTGGTGTCGTAATTAAAACATAAGCCGTTACCATTACAATTCATGGCAGGTGCGAAAGCATCGCGCATGGCGATGGGGATTTGGCGATCAAACTCACCACGCTTAACATCTCCAACGGTAACTAAAGATGCATGACTGTCGATGGGGGTGCAGATTTTTCCCGGGTTCATTTTATTAAGGGGGTCAAATGCGGCTTTAATTTTACGCAATTCGGTGTATAGCTCTTCACCAAAAAATGCTGGAGCATATTCACTGCGATAGCCTTTACCATGTTCGCCCCACAACAGACCACCGTATTTGGCAACCAGCGCTGACACTTCGTTTGAAATGTCGGGGATCATGGCCTCTTGCTCAGGGTCGCACATATCAAGCGCCGGGCGCACATGTAGTACACCGGCATCCACATGGCCGAACATACCGTAGTGTAAGTTACGGGCATCAAGCAATGCGCGAAACTCCATAATAAAATCGGCTAAATTTTCCGGCGGTACGCCAGTATCTTCAACGAATGCTAATGGCTTTTTACGGCCTTTGGTTTTACCTAGTAAACCCACAGACTTTTTGCGCATCGCATATATTTTGCCAATGTCGGCATTGTCATAAGTGATTTGATAACCAATGACACCACCTTCATTGCTATCAAGCGCAGAGTCTAAGTTTGCGCACAACAGGGTGATTTTTTCGCGTAATTCATCTTCAGAGTCACCGTTGTACTCAACCATATTTAGGCCGAGTACTTCTTTGTTTTCAACTTCTTTGATGAGCTCTTTAACTTGATGCCAAATGATATCTTGCTTAGCTAAGTTCAATACGTTGCTGTCAACGGTTTCTACCGATGTTGCCTTAGCTGCCACCATATGCGGCGCATGTCGCAGCGCAGATTCAAACGAATCATATTTGATGTTCACCAAGGCTTTGTGTTTAGAGATTGGGGTAACGTTAAGTTTTGCTTCTGCCACAAACGCTAACGATCCTTCTGAGCCAGCAATGACGCGGCTGATGTCCACCGTGGATAAATCATCGCTCAAGGCATGCTCTAAATCATAGCCGGTTAGAAAGCGGTTCATGCGTGGGAACTTAGCCAGAATTTGTTGGCGTTTATCCACACAGGTAGTCAAGATCTGCTTTACTAACCTACCGGTTGTACTTTGCTGCTCAGCGACTTTTTTGGCTTCATCCATACTCATTGGCGAGCTTTCAAGCAAAGTACCATCAGCCAGAACCGACGTTAAACCAAGTACGTGATCACTGGTTTTACCGTACACCAACGAGCCCTGCCCTGAGGCGTCAGTATTCACCATTCCGCCTATCGTTGCGCGATTACTGGTGGATAAATCCGGTGCGAAAAACAAACCGTAGGGGCGCAGCGCATCATTTAACTGATCTTTCACTACACCCGCTTGTACTTTAACCCAACGCTCTTGCGGGTTAATTTCAAGGATATTGTTCATGTGCCGTGATACATCAACAATAATACCCGAGGTTAAGGATTGCCCATTCGTGCCCGTACCGCCACCCCGCGCGCTAAAAGCGACATCTTCGAATTGGCTGGCGAGTTCACCGATAACTTGTAAATCAACAACTGATTTAGGTAGCACCACGCCTTGAGGTAGCGCTTGATAAATAGAGTTATCAGTAGCAACAGACAAACGACTAGCGTAACTGAATTCTATATCCCCACTAAATTCACTGCGCCTCAAAGCCGAAAAAAAAGCTTGATAGTTTGATTGCGGGCTGGATTCTACATCTAAAGCAGGTAATTCATGCTGGGGCATAATGTGGTTTTTTCTCACGGTTTAACAAGTGCGCGCTATTGTACAACCTAAGGGCTACTAACTTCTAATAGGTGAAGGGATTTATTTATGTTTTATCTCGATTAATTATTCCATTTTCAGCGCTCTTTATATTTCCCTTACATTTCCTCTTATATTCCCCCATGTATTTCCTGCTTATCCCCGTCTCATATCCGCATTTTTATAAGCGGGTTTTTGTCATCTTATTTATCTATTTTTCTTATATCTTCATCGGTTACGGTCGTTACACCCAGTAACATGTACAATATTGCATTTTTGACGAAGTTGGCATAAAAGTTAATGACTATAGAAGGAATGTGTTCACCATGAAAAATATTCGTATCGGATTAGGCGCGTTACTTGTCATTGCAGGTATCGTATTGTTTATAATCCCAGGCTCAATGTTGTTAGTTATCGCTGGCTTGCTGTTGCTGAGTGTTGATGTGCCACTTGCTCGAACTTGGTTAAAGCGCTGCCAAAGCAGTATGGCTCGCTCATCCGCTAAACTTGACCGAGTGCTGCTCAATCGCAAACTTAAAAGCTAGTCGTAAAGGCTAGTATTACACGCTAATAATATCCGTCTAGGTCCCATCGCATAGGCCTTTCATTTAAGACACGCTAGTCCTTTTCGCAACAGGCTAATATTCCCAACTATTTCCGCATGAAACAGCGAGTAGCTAGCGCTTTTGTTGTTGGATGTTTTCATAAAGAAGTCCTCTTTATGTCAACGTATTTCCGTATGGAACAACTACATAAAAAAAGGCTGTCGCAATGACAGCCTTTTTACCGTAGGGCACTGATTTATTATTATTGTTAGTCAGCGGTGTATTTTAGCGCCTGTTACTTCGCGTGTTTTTCCCCTAAGTACAACCATGTTTCAACAACGGTATCTGGGTTTAACGATACGCTGTCGATACCTTGTTCAACTAACCAAGCGGCTAAATCTTCATGGTCAGATGGGCCTTGGCCACAAATACCTACGTATTTACCACGTTTTTTAGCTGCCTGAATCGCCATAGCCAGCAACGCTTTCACAGCTGGGTCTCGCTCGTCAAATAAGTGCGCTATCACACCAGAATCACGGTCAAGACCAAGCGTTAATTGCGTCATATCATTTGAACCAATTGAAAACCCATCAAAAATGTCTAAGAACTGGTCTGCTAGCAATGCGTTTGACGGTAACTCACACATCATAATAACTCGTAAGCCATTGTCACCTTGCACTAAACCTTGCTCAGCCAACAGCTTTATCACACTGCGGCCTTCTTCAAGAGTTCGTACAAATGGGATCATGATTTCTACATTGGTTAAGCCCATCTTGTTGCGAACTCGCTTAATCGCTTCACATTCAAGCGCGAAACAATCACGAAATTCCTCAGAGATATAACGGCTCGCCCCACGAAAGCCCAACATAGGGTTTTCTTCGTCTGGCTCGTACTGGTATCCACCTACCAAGTTGTAGTACTCGTTCGATTTAAAATCAGACATACGCACAATCACTTTCTTAGGTGAGAATGCAGCACCAATGGTGGCAATACCTTCAACCAACTTCTCGATATAGAACTCAACAGGCGATTCATAGCCCGCGATCATCTCACTGATTTCTTCTTTAAGTTCAGAAGGTTGTTGGTCGAAATTAAGTAAAGCTTTAGGATGCACACCAATCATGCGGTTAATGATGAACTCTAAACGCGCTAAACCTACACCCTCGTTAGGCAAACGAGCAAAATCAAATGCTCTGTCTGGGTTACCAACATTCATCATGACTTTCAGTGGAATATCAGGCATAGCATCCACGCGCGACGTCACCACATCAAAATCAAGCACATCACCATAAATAAACCCGGTGTCGCCTTCAGCACAAGACACCGTAATTTTATCGCCATTGTTGATAAGGTCAGTGGCATTGCCACAACCAACAACCGCCGGAATACCTAATTCGCGCGCAATAATCGCAGCATGACAAGTACGGCCACCACGATTAGTAACAATCGCTGAGGCTTTCTTCATGATCGGCTCCCAATCAGGGTCGGTCATGTCTGTAACCAGTACATCGCCCGCTTGGATTTTATCCATCTCTTCAATAGAGCCAAGTACTTTCGCTGCGCCTGCGCCAATTTTGTGACCTATCGAGCGGCCCTCACAAACAACGCTTGCTTTACCGTTTAAACGGAAGCGCTCAATCACTTGAATATCTTCGCGGCTACGTACGGTTTCGGGTCTTGCCTGAACGATATACAGTTTGCCGTCAATACCGTCTTTAGCCCACTCAATATCCATCGCACGCTTATAGTGTTTCTCGATGATTTGCGCTTGTTTGGCTAACTCTTGAACTTCGTCATCAGTCAGTGAGAAAACAACACTGTCGGCGCGGTCGATATCAACGATTTCCACTTGTTTACCATGGCTCGTATCATCTGAGTAAATCATCTTAGTTAACTTGCTACCAAGATTACGGCGCACAACAGCAGGTAAACCTTTATCTAGGGTTGGCTTGTGAACATAAAACTCATCTGGATTAACGGCACCTTGCACCACCATCTCACCTAAACCGTAAGACGATGTAATAAACACTACGTCTTCGAAACCAGATTCAGTGTCAATGGTAAACATAACGCCTGATGCCGCACAGTCACTACGTACCATGCGTTGAATACCTGCAGATAACGCCACGCCTTTGTGGTCATAACCTTGGTGCACGCGATAAGAAATGGCACGGTCGTTAAATAAAGAGGCATAAACATGCTTGATGGCCACCATCACAGCATCGATACCCTTTACGTTTAAGAATGTTTCTTGTTGGCCGGCAAATGATGCATCCGGCATATCTTCAGCAGTCGCAGATGAACGTACAGCAAACGATGCTTCGTCACCTGCATCTCCTTGCAAGGTTTTAAAGGCTGACGTGATGTCGGCTTCTAATTCCGGTAAGAACGGCGTTTCGATGATCCACTGACGGATTGTATTCCCCGCTTCGCCCAAGGCTGGAATGTCATCCACGTCTAAACTGTCAAGCAATTCGTGTATGCGCGCCTCAAGGCCACTTTGTTCTAAGAAAAGATTAAACGCTGATGCCGTTGTAGCAAAACCACCGGGTACTTGTACACCAGCATTTGAAAGATTAGAAATCATTTCGCCAAGGGATGCATTTTTTCCACCGACAACGCCCACGTCGTCCATTCCCAATTGCTGATACCAAAGCACATTTTCTTGCATTTAATTCGTCTCCAAGATGAACTTAATTGTAAAAGCTGCCAACGATGACAACCCCAGATAGTTAGTCAAAATGACGCTCGCTAAACGTCGAAAAAAATTATATTTCTCAAGTGCCTAGCTTTTTACGTGAGGGATTTTAGAATGCAGTTTAGAAGAAAGTAAAATTTAATTTATTTATGTAATTATATTACTACATTGTTAAGGAAATGTTATGCGCACGGCTTATTATATTTCAGATGGAACAGCGATAACTTCGGAGGTATTTGGCCACGCTTTGTTGTCATTATTCACGATCGAGTTCGAACATATCACGGTTCCGTTTGTTGAAACTGAAGAACAAGCGCAACAAGTTGTTAAAAAAATATCTGAAAGTTTTCAAGATGACGGGCAACGGCCGTTAGTGTTTTACACAATAGTTAACACTGAGGTACGCAAAATAATTTCCAAATCGGTAGGCATTAACTATAACTTCCTCGACCAATTTGTTGCCCCATTAGAAATCGTTTTGGGCGTACCCTCAAAACCAGAAAAACATCGTACTCATAGCATCCATGAAAAAACCTATGACATCAGAATAGAAGCCGTAAATTACGCACTAGCCAATGATGACGGATCAAATTTACGAGAATATGACCAGGCCGATATAATATTGGTCGGTGTGTCGCGCTCAGGCAAAACCCCCACTAGTTTATATTTAGCGCTGCAATATGGCATAAAAGCGGCAAACTACCCTTTCACCGAAGAAGACATGGGCGATATTTTGCGCATGCCCCCGGCCCTAAAACGCTTTAAAGATAAAATGTTTGGTTTAACTATTGACCCACAGCGCTTACATCAAATTCGCTCTGAACGCAGAGCTAACAGCCGTTATGCGTCTTTGCAGCAATGTCGTATGGAACTGCGTGAAGTAGAAAATTTATATCGCAAAGAAAAAGTGCCGTTTCTAAACAGCACTCGCTATTCCATCGAAGAAATTTCCGCCAAGATCTTAGCCACCACTGGGTTAAAGCGTAAGAAGTACTAAGCAGAATGAAAGACAATCTTTACTTTCAAAAGAATCTGTAACAATTGTCACCTTGCCGGTTATTGATTTGCTGCAACCAATGAGTAAGCTGGACTTCACTATTTTATAAGGCCAGCTTATGTTTACTCACTTCGACCCTTCCCTATTTACGTTTTTACAGCAACTAGAAAAGAACAATGACAGAGAATGGTTCAATGCGAATAAACAAAGGTACGAAGATTTAGTGCGCGGCCCTGCGCTTGAATTTATCACTGAAATGCAGAACTGGATCCCGCTGATATCCCCTCATTATGAAGCAACACCTAAGAAAATGGGCGGTTCATTAATGCGGGTTTATCGAGATGTGCGCTTTTCAAAAGACAAATCTCCCTATAAAACCAATGTGGGTATTCAATTTCGCCATGAAATAGGCAAAGACGTACATTCCCCCGGGTTTTATATGCACATTGCCAGTGAAGAATGTTTCTTAGCGGTTGGTACGTGGCATCCTCAGCCCGACGCATTACGCGCTATTCGCGAACATATTCAGCGCAAACCTGCCGCGTATCAAGATGCAATTGAACACACGCCTTTTACCGAGTTCTACCATATGGCAGGAGATTCATTAGTGCGCCCGCCAAAAGGCTATGACACGCAATCACCTATGATTGAAGAAATTAAGCGCAAAGATTTTATCGCTATCTGCCCCCTTGATAGAAAGCAGTTATTAGAGGGTAACGTGTGTGAACTAGCGGCAACGCGATATGGCCGGGCCCAGCCATTACAGAAATTTTTGTGCGATGCGTTAGGCCTGAGATTTTAGGCCGATTGCTCGACCAGCAAAAATCTAAGCCCGCCCACCTGTCACTTTATTAGCGCGGCCTTCTTCTTTGGCTTTTTCAGCACGGCGACGACGCGCTTCTTTAGGATCTGCAATTAACGGGCGATAAATCTCGATACGATCACCATCTTGTGGCACATCTGTCAATTTGCACGTGCGATTCCAAATGCCGACTTTACTCGTGGTTAAATCGATATCATTAAAACGCTGTAAAATACCCGATGCTCGAATGGCTTCTTCTACGGTATGGCCGTTTTCTACCACTACTTCAAGCAAGGCTTGGCGCTCTGGCAAGGCATAAGCTACTTCAAGGTTAATTTGTTTATCCGTCATGGGTAAATCTCTTTTGCGCGATTAGTAAACGCCACGACCATGTTAGCCGCTATCGCATTGAATACACGACCAAAGGCCATTTCAACCAATCGACTTGAAAAAGCAAAGTCCAAATTCAATTCAATTTTACAGGCATTGTCAGATAACGCTTTGAAGGTCCAGCCACCGCGCAGCTCAGAGAAAGGCCCGTCGACTAAGTTCATTCTAATATACTCGCCGCGAGATAATTCATTACGTGTACTGAACCACTGCTTAATACCTGCTTTTGAAATCAGCAATGATGCCTCCATGCAGTGCTCATCAGCATGAGTCACTTTCGTTTGTGCGCAACCTGGTAAAAATTCAGGATAACGTTGCACATCATTTATCAAATCAAACATCGATTCAGCGCTAAAGGCGACTAAAGCGCTGCGGGTCACATTAGGCATCAATTCCCCTTGAATTGAGTCAGTCGGTTTTTATAGGGGCAAAATACTAGCATAAAATCAGATATCTATTTCAATATCAGTGATTTTTGTTGTACCCCGTTAGACAACCATTATAATACGGCGCCATGAAAACAAAGAAGTCAAAATCAACTAACAACACCATCGCATTGAATAAAAAGGCGCGGCACGACTATATCCTGCAAGATAAAATCGAAGCTGGCATTGAATTACAAGGATGGGAAGTGAAAAGCATTCGTTCAGGCAAAGTTAATTTGTCTGACAGCTACGTTACCTTACACAAAGGCGAAGCCTTTTTAGTCGGTAGTACTATTCAACCTCTTAACCAAGCATCAAGCCATGTGGTGTGTGAGCCTTTACGCCAGCGTAAGTTGCTGCTTAACAAGCGTGAACTCGACAAACTGATTGGCTCAGTAGAGCGCCAAGGTTACTCAATTCTTGCCACTGCCATGTACTGGAAGAAAAACTGGGTAAAAGTCGAAATTTACTTAGGTAAGGGTAAGCACGAACATGATAAACGCGACGCCGTGAAAGACCGTGATTGGGCGCGCGACAAAGAACGCATGATGAAGCATAAAGTCTAGGCTTTAGGCTTTAGGCTTTATACTTCATGCATGCTATTAGCTTCGCGGTGTGAAGCTAATAGCATGACTTCGAAAGAGAACAACTATTCATTTAGCCACGCGCCTTGTTTAAGCTCTTTTACACTATTGCTGAGTGATCACTTCTTAAAGTGGAACGGTATAAGTTAGTCACTAACCGCACGTACCCATTGAGGTAACACCACTGATTGCTCTATTGCGTACTGCTCCCAAGCGTCGCGCATTTCGGCGAATTTCTCTGGCTCTGAGCTAACCAAATCGTGTTGTTCTCCTGGGTCGTTAGCTATATTGTAAAGTCGCCAAGACTCACTGTTTTGAGGCGCTGCTAACCACGCTGGTTTAGACGATAACCAAAGCAGCTTCCAATCACCTTTACGAATTGCTTTTTGTCCAAATAATTCCCAACCTAGCACTCGCTCATCTTGTTTGATACTTGCTACATTGCCTTTTAAAAATCCTTCGATGGAACTGCCCGTCATGGGCTTCACTGCCTTTCCTTGATACTCATGACCAGGGTGAGCAATACCTGCAAAGTCCAAAATAGTCGGCGCTAAATCTTTTACCGATACCACATCGCTTACCATCTGCTTTTTATGCGCCACCTCTGGAAACGAAATAATGGCTGGGGAGCGAATCCCTCCTTCCGACAAAAATTCTTTGTAGTGCTGAAATGGCCCAACACTCGCCCTTGCCCAGCCCGCGCCAGGGTAAACATAAGAGCCCTTCTTTCCCATGTTCTGGTAACTTAAATCCCAAGCTTGGGGAAGCCAAGTGTCATTGCCCTCCAATTTGGAGCGGTCAGAGCCATCAGCGCCGTTATCTGACATGAAAATAACAACCGTATTTTCAAGTTCACCACTTTCACGCAGCGATGTAAGCACTCGGCCGAGTTGGAAATCCATACGCTCAACCACTGCGGCGTAAATTTCCATTGATTTAGCCTGTATTTTTTGCTGCTCTTTAGACAGCTGAGACCATGAGAGCATATAGTTATCGCGATTGGCAGGCGTTACATTTGGGCCAATAATTCCTTGTTTAATTGCCGATGCAATTCGCTTTTCTCGAAGGATGTCATAGCCCTTTTCATATTGCCCACGGTACAAGTTAAGATGCTCGTCGCGCACCTGCAATGGCCAATGGGGCGCTGAAAATGCTAAGTAAGCGAAAAAAGGTTTGTCATCGTCTTGATTTTTATTCAGTTGTTGAAGAATAAAATCCGCATAATATTCAGTGGCGTAAAAATCCTCCGGTAGACTCTCTACTGGTTTACCGTTGTGACGATAAAGCGCTTTTGGCACTTGCGAGGTCAACCCCATCATGTCGTTAAAATAGCTGGCGCCACCTTGCAAGAGTACAAAAGACTCTTCGAATCCTTGACGATCTGGTAAAAAAGCCGGTGCCTTCCCTAGGTGCCACTTACCCGCCATGTAAGTGTGATAACCAGCCTCTTTCATCAAAGTTGCTATGGTCACGGCATTGGGGCTAATGTGCCCTTCATAACCTGGCTTGCCCCGTTGATTATCCGCTAAATGCTCAACCATATTTCCTAGACCGGCAGCATGACTATCACTACCGGTGAGTAGCATAGCTCGAGTGGGTGAACAGGTAGCGGAGGTATAAAAGCTATTAAAGCTCACCCCATTGTCAGCTAGAGCATCAATATTAGGTGTGCGAATTTCACTACCAAACGCACCAATATCAAACATGCCTAAATCATCCGCTACGACCAACAATATATTGGGAGCCTCTGAAGTAGGTGAATGTTGTAAGGTTCCATTTTGCTCTGCCACATTCGATAGGCCAGCGATTTCCTCATCCGCTGTACTAGCTTGGGCCAATGATAAATTCAGTAACGTCACACTGACGATAAAACTGACTCGCTCCAATAGAAACCGAAGGGCGCGGGGTAAAGCGCAGGAAAGAAAAAAGGCTTGTTTCATGAGGTTCCTCTTTAAGAAAATGTGACATATCAGCTATCACGGTCAATAAACTCAATAAAAAGCGTGCTGCGACACAGCTTCCGCCGCAGCACGAGAAAGGCCCGAGTGGTTAATCGGTATAAAACCGATAACGGGCTTGCAGATAAATCTCTCTTGGGCGCGCTCTGTTCTCAAAAGAACTCCCAGAGTCCGCTTGCGTACGAGACGTCGTTGCGTACTCTTCATCCGTCAGGTTTTTAGCCCCTAAGGTAAATTCCCAATCTTCTTCAGATGTGATGTAAGTCATACTGGCATTAACCGTTGAGTAACTGCTTTGCGCATTTCGCAGGCTGTTTTCTATGCTGTAAAATTGGTCATCTGTGTACATCCAATCGATGCGAGAGCGCATAAATGCTCCGCTGGTAAAATCAAAGGTATGGTTCACCCCAAAGGCAATTTGCCAATCTGGGTTGTAGGGCAATTGATTTGCTGTGGTAATGGTCGTCAGCGTGTTATCCGCTCCAGATACCAATTCACCACCTAAAATGGAGTCAAGCGAGGAGTCCAAAAAACCAATGGAGACGTCGAATCGTAAATTGTCGGTCGCTACATAATTTAATTCAGCCTCGAAACCTGAAATACTCGCCTCACCTAAATTCGAGGTATTCGGTGCACCGTTTAACACAGGATCTGAGAACTCAAGCTGCATATCTTGATAATCCGTTTGAAACACGGCGGCGTTCAGGCGTAGCACACCGTCAAGCATCATTGACTTTATGCCAAGCTCAAATGAATCTACTTGTTCGGAGCCAAATTCCACGGTATCAAGATCTGGAATGCCCTCAGGCAATCCAGGAAAGCGCACCGGCCAGCCCCCATCTCTAAAACCGTTAGAGAATTGGCCATACAGCATCACGTCATCACTGTAATCCCAGGATAAATTAACTAACACATTGGTTTCTTCAGCACTTTGTTCATCGCGCTGCTGCACTGTAAACCAAGGGGCTGTTTTGTCGCCACGAAACAAATTCAGATCCACCATTTTGTCATTCTTGGTGTAACGGGCGCCCAAAGTTAAATCGAGCGTCTCGCTAATGCCATACACAAGCTGGGCGTAAGCAGCTTTAGAGGTGTTCTCTACTTTTCGCTCTATGGTTTGAAAGAAAGGCAAAGTAGCTGCAGCAGGCGCTGCCCCCGCTGGCGGCAATAAAGGGGTTATCAAAGACACATCTTGCTGCGCATCTTCGTTGAAATAATACAAACCTGTCACATAGGACAAACTCTCGGATATTTTCCCCGCTAACTGAAACTCATGGGAATATTGGCTCTGCTCAAAATCATCATTGTCGTTTTGAAAAATAACATAAGGTGTAAAGTCGTTATCATTGGTGAAACTTGCATCCATTTCCCGGTAGGCGCTAGTCACGGTTAAGGTGCCTATGTCCATATCCCAGGAGAATATTAACGAAGCGCCTCCTGCATCAAGTTTTTGCTCAGGGGTGATTTTATTGCCTTCTTTATCAACCCATAGCGAATTCACCTTGTCATTGCCTAGAATATGCGCGTTGCCATAGCAATCAAGGCTGGTATTAACCAAAGACGCATCGCTGCAGGTCGCGGTATCAGTCGACACCCAAGCCGCATTCGGGGAAGGCACGCTCGCCCCAGCGAAATGTGCTAGGCCTGTGTTAAACCGAAAAGCCGACGGAAAGGTTGAGCGGTCATCGCCAGCAACATTTCCCGAGCCTGGTTCAGCTGAAATATTGCCTAGTTGAGTGGGCAATATCGCCGCTGGCGGATCTTGTCGCTTTGACCAATCTGCCGCAAAATCAATACTCATATCATCACTTAGTTCAAAACGCAGTGCACCGCGCACACCCCAAACGTCTTCTCCGCCTAGCTGTAAATCGTCGTACTGCACAGCATCAACATAACCGTCTCGCTCACGATAAAACCCACCGACTCGAGCTGCGACGTGCTCAGAAATAGGAATACTGCTTGAAGCTTTTAAAAATCGGTAGCCGTTTTCACCTACCGCTAGGGACACATTGCCTTCAAACCCTTGTGCAGGGTCAGGCTTTTTAGAAATAAGGTTAATTGCCCCACCAATGGAATTACGACCAAACAACGTGCCTTGCGGTCCGCGCAGCACCTCAACTCTGTCTAAGTCCATCAAATCCGTTAAGCTACCTAACATTCTGCCCAGATAAATGCCGTCAATGTACATGCCTACAGCAGGGTCGTTATTGACGTTGAAATCGCTTTGGCCAATACCGCGTATAAAAACCGTTGGCGCAGCAGACATACCACTGGTCGATCCCCCTGTTTGAAAATGCACATTGGGTGATGCAGCAGCCACGTCAGTAATATCAACGGCCCCGCGGTTTTCTAGTTCGAGTTCGCTAAAGGCCGAAATGGCGATAGGGGCGTGTTGCAACCCTTCCTCCATTTTACGCCCTGTTATGGTGATTTCTTCTATATCGAGTTGGCTTTCAGCGTGTGCCGACAACCCTGCAAAAATACTCAGTGACAATAGTGAAACAGCGGCGCTAGGCATCCGTAAAGCAAGTGTGTTGGGTGTGTTATTTTTCATTCTTTGTGCCCTATTGAAGTAGTCTATATCCAGACCTTGTTACCAAATTAACAATTAGATACATCTATTTAACAATTGGACGATAGCAAAGGCGTAGTGTTAATTATATTTGATTATTGTTTATATATTGTTAAGTTTAACTTACCATAAGTCGCGAATAGCAGCTTCATATGAAGTGCGTGAAATAGGTAATAAATAAATGGAAATCAGGCAGTTACGTCATTTTATCGCAGTGGTCGAGGCAGGCAACTTACGCAAAGCCAGTGAGAATACCCACATCACCCACCCCGCTTTGAGCATGAGTTTAAAAAGTCTTGAAAGTAGTTTGGGGGTTAAGTTGCTTGAGCGTGACCGCCGTGGCATAGCGCTGACATATGCCGGTGAAAAGTTCCTGCCCGCCGCTCACTCTTTACTAAAACAAATCGATGATTTGCGTTCTTCTTTACTTGGTACACAAGACAGCCCCACAGGCAATGTTCGACTGGGTATTCCCTACGGCATTAACAATGCTTTAGCTGCGCCTTTGTTTAAGCAATTGCAAGAGCGCTATCCTGGTATTAATCTCATTATCGAGGAAGGCAACACCACAAGTTTAGAGCGCTCTTTTGACAATGACTTACTCGATTTAATGATCAGCTATGACATTCAAAAGAAGCTTGACCAAAAGTCTGAGCCGCTTTACGTAGAGCAGCTTTATTTGGTCAGTGCCTTTGATCCCACTTTGGCCCAAGATGCCGAAATCAACTTTGCTGACTTAGTTAATTTCCCTATTGTATCCAGCCCTGGTACACACTCTATGCGCAGAACACTTGAGCGATACGCATTTGAAAACGGTATCCAATTTGATTTTTCATTGGACTTCCAATCTGCCCATTCCAGTTTAAAAATAGCCGTTGAAGGTCTCGCCCACACTATTGCTCCTTGGGATTTGATCCACGATCATGTGAGAGGTAATTTAATCAGCGCACGGCGCATAGTCAGCCCCTGCATGGAGCGAACCGCCTGTTTAGTTTCATCTTTACGAGGGGTTCACACCACCGCTACAGATGCGGTGATTTCATCGATAAAATCAGCCATCGACAGCGCAAGAAAAGACGACAAAATACGAGGACGGTCATTTATTCATTAACGCTTAAAGCTGGCTGACAACGTCTTTGGGAGCTTGATATGTTCTGCAGCAACTGGCCTTTTCAGGCTCACCAAAACCACGGCGGTTATCACCATGCAAAGTAAAGTGAGTATGGGCAGCCAATATACCGAGACATGTGTCATCAGCAGTGATACCACATATGAGCCGAATGCCATGCCTGTGGCAAGCGCAACGTGACTTAAAATTGCCAAGCGCCCAAATTGATTAAACAACGACATTAAGCCCACTAAATAAGGAATGGTGACCACCCGAGCAATGCAAATTAAGCAGGAACCCAATAAAAAGTAGCCCACATTTGTACTGCTGAACATGAGTAAAATAGCACCACCTGCTCCCATGAATAAGCCAATAGAAATAGGAGCAGCTCGACCATAACGCGTTCCTGCAAGTGTGCTGAGAAAACCACCGAAAATTGACGAAACCGTCGCCGCTGACAATACCCAACCCGTATCAGCCAACGATATCCCTTCGTATTCGCCCATAGGGACAAGTGCTGACCACATAATACTCGTGCCCATGGCAAAGACGAATAACGCGATTAAAATCAAGATATTGTTACGAGGAAAATAAAGTACTGAATTGCTTGCCGCCCCGTTACATTGCTTATTAACCGATGCGTAGGCATTACTGGGGATCGCGTTTGTGGGCCCCATCAGTAACAAGCCAAGTACCGCCAATATGAAATAGACGCCATCAACCCCAAACCGCGTGATAACAAAAGGAAGTAGCGCCATGCCAAGCGCACTAAATAGAAGTTGCACCACCAACTTACCGGAAAAAATGCGCTCGGTATCAGGCAAAGTGGCGATCACCACCATATACAAAATAAGTAAGGTACCTGAAAAGAAGCCCCCAATACCGCGCAGTATCGCTATGTAGGTAAAATCAACCAACAATGTACTTATTAGATTTATTAGCACTAGCGCCAATAACGACACAATAGAGACGCCGCGCCAGTTAATTTTTGATACCCACCATAACGCTGGCACGGCAGAAAATGCACTGGCTAACAACTCAGTTGCAATGACAAACACAGCCTCAGACTCGCTGAACTGATAGCTACTAACCAGCCCGCTGATCAGCAAAGGAGCAAACACCAACGCAGCGTTCGCCACCATAGACGCGGTGCCAAAATAGAGTATTAAGCCGAATTTGATCGGCATGCAACGTCCTTCAAAATGATCAAAAGACGTAACATACAGGATCTTGTTACAAAAAGGTTAAATTTACTTAATTTTTAATTTACTACTTACACTTCAATAAATTAAAATGACACGGATGTATCAAATTATGAGTAATAAATATCCCATTAAAAGGCTTCTCTAATACATTTAAGGGATAAATACCCCTGCACAATGACGTTTTCGCGTCGTTGCGACTCACCCATAACATAGCTTGTTCTTTTACATCAGCTCATCATTAAAGCGTTTTCGATAACGTTTGGTGAGCTTGGCAGTGCGCACCTGATCCAAAATTAAACTTATAATGGGTGACAACTTCCCTTGGGGGCTTTTCCCTTCCCCTACCCTGCGAATTTGCCTTTTCACCATTGCCATAGTGGCAAGGCCCGACAGGGTTTTGTCTTTCCATTTAAGCTTAGGCATGACGTGAACATCCTCTTGTTTTTGCTGCCACTTATTCGGTAAATCAGGGGTAAACGCCAGTGCAGTGGCCATACCCACTAATGCCACGCCTGAATCTATCACCCGCTGCGCTACGGGTAATCGAGTGATGCCACCTGTGGTCATGATTGGCACAGATGAATGCGCACTAATCCCTTGCGCAAACTCTAAAAAATAGGCTTCACGGGCTAACGTTCGCGCATCTGCAGTATTGCCTTGCATAGCAGGAGCTTCGTAACTGCCGCCCGACAACTCCACAAAATCAATGTTTAGCTCGCTGAGCATACCCACCACCATTTGTGCGTCAGCAGGCTCAAAGCCACCGCGCTGAAAATCAGCAGAATTGAGTTTCAGTGAAATAGAAAAGAGCGGACCGCATACTTGTTTTATTTCACGGGTAATGGTTAACAATAATCGCGCACGGTTTTCAATGCTGCCGCCCCAATTGTCATTTCGTTTATTCGTTAAAGGCGACAAAAACTGAGCTAGCAAGTAACCGTGGGCAGCATGAATCTGTACCCCATCAAAACCGGCTTTTTGCGCTTGCTGAGCACTGTGTACAAAACGGTTAATCACATCTTCTATTTCAGCCACGTCCATCGCTTTAGGCTGACCAAATAAATGTGAATGCTTACCCATATTAAGGGGTACGTTTGATGCGGATAATACCTTTCCGCCGATTTTGCTAAACACTTGCCTTCCAGGGTGATTAATTTGCATCACCACCTTGCAACCATTGAGCTTTGAGACACGCGCCAGCTGAGCAAACGCCGCTATATCGGTGTTTTGCTCTAACGCTAGCCCTCCAGGGCCCGTCATGGCTAAATGGTCCACCATGACATTCCCCGTCAAAATAAGCCCAGCGCCCCCTTCTGCCCACTTACGGTACATAGTGAGCAGCGTTTGCGAGGGTACCTGTTCAATCGTTGCTAGGTTTTCTTCCATAGCCGCTTTCACAATTCGGTTTTTAAGCGTTAATCCACTTGGTAAGGTAAATGCTGAAAATAGCGTATCTACTTTACGGCTTGGCGCGTAACCTTCATCAATACGAGCAGCAGTAGACGTAGCAATAGGCGCAGCCGGCTCCTCATTTTTTAAGGTAGCTTTATTAGTAATGTTATCGCTCGCGGCTTTCGGGGTGTTTGGCATAAAACAGCTTATTAAATTGACATTGAATTCACTATAACCTTAAAGTCAGCTTTAAGGTCAATAGGCTATTTGAAACCAACAAAGAATGAGCAAGAATGAAAATAGGTGAATTAGCAAAACAAAGTGGTGTTAGCGCCAGTACCCTACGCTTTTACGAAAGCAAAGGCTTACTGAAAAGCAACAGAAACAGCAATGGTTATCGCCAATACACTCAAGAAAGCGTGCGTCAAATACAACTAATAAAATTCTCTCAAAGCTTAGGCTTTACGCTAGATGAACTGCCAACGGCTGAAACAAATGAAGCAAGCTTTGATCATGACTTAATACTGCAACGGCTAAAGAACAAACGCCAAGAAGCGCACCTTTTGCTAGCCGAAATACAACGTAAATCAGACCGCCTAGACAAACTGATCGAGCTATTGAACAAAAACTGGGCAAACGGACAATGCTTACCTGAGCAAACTTTAAGCAAAGTGTTAGATGAAGCGAATTATTAACTGCGCTGGCTACGCATATTAGTGATTTCCCCCAAGTTTATGTTACAATGCGCAGCGTTGGTAGTTTGCAACCAACCACATTTGGGGCTGATTTTGGATTCGACAAGATTCTTGAGGCTTTAGGTGCATGCAGAGGAGCGGTTTGCCTCTTAAAAAGCCGCATTTAAATAGTCGCAAACGACGAAAACTACGCTCTAGCCGCTTAATAACCGGCTAAGCCCTTCCACTCATACTCTTTCTGCTAGTAGAGGTTCGGAAGGTCATCCCAGCAGAATAGCGAGGGAACCTTGTCTAAGGGTGAACCGCGAAACAGTATTAGGCCCGCTATGAGAAATCCTGTCTGCCGGAGTTCGAAATAGTTAAATAAAAGACAGAATAAGCATGTAGTACCGACGGTTGACGTTTTTTGGACGCGGGTTCAACTCCCGCCAGCTCCACCAAACATCGCGATGAAAAGGCTCTTCAGAAATGAAGAGCCTTTTTTGTTTTTAACAAGTTTAGTATTTAGCCTAGGTTAATGCCTCTAGGCTCCCTACCCCAAAAAATAAAAAGAAATAATATAAATAAAACAAACAGTTCTACCTAAACTTTCAGTTGGCATGTCAAACCTAATAGCCAGGCTCCACGCCCACAAAAAGAGAAATTAGAAAAAACTAACGAGGTCAATTCTTATAATTGCTGATACTTTTTATCTTGGGTGTCTCTGTAATTTTTCCCGCCCCCCCCTTTAGGGGGGAGGTATGTATGTTTGGTGGTAGCCAATTAATTAGTAACCATCATTTCAAACTTAAACCCAATTACTGAAGCAACTTCCCGATCCTGAGATGAGTCTCCATCTTCTTCTTCACCGCTAACATGCCATACTGATACTTCAGAATGAACGATTGAAGCAAGCAAATTCATCGCATAGAAAATTTTAGGTCCAAAAGGTAATAACACGATTTTATATTTATTCTTATTAGCTTCTAACAAAGAATCGATTGAGAGAAGCGCTTCAACTGGTGATTCTACCCGGTAGTTAATCTTATGATTTTCATCAGTCGAACTAACTATTTCAGAGTTAGTAGCTAATACAACATCGAAGTATTCTTCCTCAGATGATTTAGGAAGAAATAGAAATGAACGTGAACTTTCTAAATATTCAATAGCACCTATGGCTTTATCTCTTTCATATCCAAGGCCAACTACAGTCATAATTGGCAGTCCTGGTTGGTTCGCCCAGCCAGAGAAAAAGCTTGATACTGGTTTTACAGAATGATTGCTAACAGGTAACCCGGATGGTGGTGAGTATTTTGCTAGCAAATATACGATCGATATCTTACATCTATATTTTGTTGATAACTTAGTTAACTCTATAAAAATATCCGCTATACGACGTCTATCTAATAAAGATATATCTATTACAATCTTAAGGGAATCCATAATTTCCAGTTCATCAACAATAGCCTTTAAATCCAAATTATTTTCAGATACGTCATACAGTTTATTTTTAACTTTCTCTTCAATTTTTAAGTAATTAATAGCATTTCGTTTCAGGCCATGAGAAGTCAATATCAAATCAGATGATAAAAACTCTTCAGAAACTCCAATCTCTGATATGAGATCTTTAATACCAGTAATACTATATTTAGGTATCATCTAAATAAATCCTTTTGAACATAGTCTTCTCCACTATCGCTAGGACTTTTATTCTTTTCTTTAACGTCATTAAGGATAGTAATTAAGTTTATACTTGGCCCTGTTGTTAAAACCAATTCAAATCTCGGAGCTAAAAGGTGAGATAGCCTAAACCTCATCCCAATAATGTTCTCATAATTTCCAAAGGAAGTATCAGTTGAAATAGAAACTATTGCTCCATAATTCCATGCGATCATTAGAGCAGCTTCTACCTCTTTACTAACTTGTTTATCAACTGTAAAAGTTGAAGGTGGAGAAACCATAAAATCATCATCAATAAACCGTTTATTAAAATATTTACCAATTTTTTCCAAAAGCTCATAAACTGGCTGCTTCGTTGATAGCCCCATGTTATTGGACAAAGGTAATGTTTTTAACATTGCACAATAAGCATTTGTAGATTTCTCAACTTGTTTCATTTGTACAGAAGCCAATGATTTAGTTGGTTTTTTTACAGAAACTATAAAGCTGAGCACGGAAAGAAGCCATCGAGGATTCCCTTCACTAATAGTAGTAATGCCTTCCCAACCAGAATAAAACTCAGCAAGTGACTTTCGCCCTTTACGATTTCCACTAGAATTCAAAAAAGCATTACGAAATGCTACAAGAGGAGATATTTTTCTAATTAAACTATCCATTGCCCCTTCTAGATTAAATATTTTTTGGGGATCTATATTTTTAGAAATTAAAAAAGTCTTAAATGACTTATCTTTTTTTGCTAACTCTTCAAATACGTTAACCCACTGCTCTTTGTTATTCTTAGAAGAAACCCCATATTTTGTCATTCCCAATTTTGAAGCCGGATCTGCAATATCAAATCGTGACTTAATTAATTTTTCACAGAACTTTTTACTTTCACCCTTTCTAACATACCAAAGCTCTACAACAGAATAGTCGTTAATAGAGCTACTTTGATTTTTCAATTCTTGGTGTGAACCACATGGTACAAGCGCAACTTTGAAAATTACTTTTTGTGAAGAAGACCTCATATGAGAAATTATTTTACCTAACAAGTAACTAGGTGCTATTTCAAACTCATCGCATAATAACGCCCAACGTTGCTCACTGTTATCCAAAGCAACGTCAATAGAATCAAACACGTTCTCTAGCATAAATTTCAATTCAGAGTACGCGTATGGAGCTTTTACTAAAAACTCCTGTTCATCAAAGCCATCCCCTCCTATTAATGACAAATATCGAGAGTACTCAAACAATGAAGCTAAGTTACTTTTTAACTGTTGTTTTATACGGGATATGGATATTTTCTCTAAGCTTAACTTTAAGGTTTGCCCAATAGACTCTAAAGCTTCATATATCTGCTCTTCTTTTGAAGCGATAAGAGCAGGATCTTGCAAATTTAGATACGTTTCGATAGCTTCTATCGAACTGATTAGTACATGAGATACAAAGGCTGAGTATGAAAAAACTTCACTGTACTTTAACGGTAAACCAGCTTTTGAGAGTGAATTCAGCATTTCACCCCAGACTAAATCTCCAGGAACATATATTCCCTGATAATTAATTTCACCAACATCTCTGAAACTTTCATACTTAGGCCACACAGGAAGTGTTTTATTACTTAACATGCGCAGAAAGGTGGTTTTACCGCTGCCTCTTGGCCCAACCAATACTGTATGCATATTCTTTGCTGTTTCAATAAATAAAGGCGTGGACACAAAACTCTTGAGAATTTCATCATCTTTTAGATGTTTAGCATTGTAGGAGTCTAATACCTGTTTCATATCAATCTATGGACCTTTCCAAGCTATGTATTTCAGTTTCAGCAGTTAAGTTCATATCGATATTAAACTCCAACAAGTATTCTTTAATATGTTTAATATCTTGAGGTACACACTCTTTCAACTTAGGTACTTTTTCTACAATAACATTCCATGGAACGCTCACCGGTCCCTTGACGTTCCGCGAAATATTCTCTGCGATAGTATCTAAGCACCCCGGTTCACCAAAACCAACGCCTGTGTATATCCCATCACAAGTTCTTCTAGAATTCGCCCACTTCGAACCTTGCCAAGAATAAACATCTACATTACCAACTGGAGTACCTCTTTCTTTTTCAGTATTGACATTCAGGACGTAGAATTGATTTGTGAAATCAGCCCCCAAAGTGTGTTTATGTGCAGATAATGTGCCAGCAGCAAATACAACTGCTTTTTTTGAACCTGAGGAATAATAATTTAACTTGGCATGATGCTTATGACCATGGATAACAATCCATCTTCCGTTCGAATTCAACATATCAAGCAATTCTGTGCCCCCTCTCATAAAATCATAACTACCAAGATTATGCTCTGAATGCTGAATAGGATGGTGGTGGCAGATTAGAATTCCCAACTTTCTTTTATTATTAATGCGTTGAAGGTCTAGTTTTATCCAGTTCATAGTTGATTCTGAAACAGAACCTCTTTCGTATTCCTTCTGATCTGCAGAATGAGATGAACAACTATTGATAATCAATACTCGGTAATTATCGGTTTCATAAAGCAGGTAATCAGTACCAAAATAATGAACTCTATTTGAATGGGCTTGAGTAGTATCATTAAGATCAACAAATGGATACGGAGGGTCAAGTAACTTTAGATTTTCTAGTAAGTTATCATTTTGATTCAGGTCTCTAATCACATTGTTTAGCTCACTCGGCCTGCTTTTAACATCATGGTTTCCAGTTGCGGTAGCCAGAAGTTTGCAATCTAAGGCTTTAGCCAGTTCCAGTAACTTCTCCCATGCAAATTTCAAAGCGATTGGTTCTGCGTGAGTGGTAATATCTCCGGGACATACAAGAATGTCAGCAGTAATATTGTCTGCATCTATCTTTTCTAAAAGATTTTTCCAGAAAAGATTGTTAAATGACTTGTCTGCTTGAAATGATAGCCACGAGTGGTAGTCACCATCGTTGACATTATTTTCAGAAACAAAATGTAGGTCACTAGCTACCGCGATCCTTAGCGGATTTAAAGACATGAATCGACTCGATATAGTTGTAATCTAAAAAGCTGTCCTTACTAACGTCAGAATACATTTTCCTGAATAGATAAGAACCTATAATTCAAGGTTAAAGAACTAATACCTATAGGAAAACTATAACCTATAACAACTTAGCATTCCATAATGAAGTTGAGCTTACCTATATCGTGTTCTTTAGAAATCATTAAAAATTTATTATAGTTACCTAAACATTAACTGGATGACAATTAAGTAAAACCACCTCATAAGTTATCGGGTAGTTTTGGGGGCACTTCAACCCAAAAAATAAAGTAAAACATTTTATTTTATACATATAAAAACACATCCCGCCAGCTCCACCAAACATCGCGATGAAAAGGCTCTTCAGAAATGAAGAGCC
>OJHC01000124.1_pt1 | contig 28378 bp, 21 predicted proteins | sample 1595091 | NCBI WGS metagenome assembly OJHC01 (sample SAMN05416829, study PRJEB24817) | seawater metagenome | isolation source: Sea water | place: Canada:Atlantic | collected 2013-07 | reverse complement strand
CTACACAGAGTAGATCGTCGGCAGCGTCAGATGTGTATAAGAGACAGTCCCTAAACCCCTCATGCCCATTTTATCAAACACAGCTTTTGCACATGGTTATCCACAGAAAATGTGCAGAACTACTCAAAATACGTCCGTTTTTTCTCATTTTTTATAGGGGGTTATGAGAATAGTTTGGTGTTTTGGTTAATTACTATACAACCTCTCCCCAAACCCCTCACCAAATACCTCTAAACCCCCTACTAAAAAAACGGTTATCCACAAGGTTTTTAGGGTAAATAAATTTGAATAAATGTCTTTGCGATCCCAGTGTGATAGCATCAGCTTCAAATGGATTTAAAGGAACAGTCATGAAGACAACCAGCGCAAACCACCTTGCTACGCCTGTACTCGTTTATCAAAATAAAAATAAAACCATTCGAAGTTACAAGCGACCAGAGAAAAACACATTGGAATGGACAAAGAAATAAAAGTGTTTACTGATTAAAAGGCAAACGGCTTATGCTCTAAAGGCTTTAGCAGATTTTAAAAAGCAATATATCTTGCTAGGGATCAATTATTGTTAGGATGTTCATGGATATTAAGCTCTTCCAATGCGTAGTTGATTTGAAATTCAACTCACTAACATTTAGCGAACTGGCTGAAGATGAAGACTGTGCAATGAAGCTTGTAAAATCAAGATTAGATAGAGATACAAGAGATGAATTGGATTCAGGGAATATAAAGCATGTGTTCAAAGAGCATCCTCTTGAAAATTGTCTGATTTCAATAGAAACATCAATCAGAGTGACTCAGTGAAGCAATTTTGACAAGTAGCCGTTTACAGATCCACTTTAAGTAAACGGCTTTCTATCAGTAGCGCCTCTTTAATTTCTATTTTTAGTAATAAAGGATAACTTCTTTAGCTGGATTCCTATCTCCCCCGCTTTGTGAGATAGTTCTAGGAACCCTAAATGTCGACTTCTTAATGTAGTTGGGGTAGCTCACATCTAACATCTTGGATGAATGGTTTGAAACACGAATAGTACTGAACACATCCTTGTTCCTAAACAAGACGTCATTAATATCCTTATGACGGTGAGTAGGAAAACCACCTGCCACGTATTCAACGAACACTTTCTTTCCATTCGACAAAGGTAAGTATGGAGGGTCAACATAGCAGACCTTCTCACCACTAACTTTTGAGGCCATTTCTAGAAAAGGCTCAAAATCCATACTGTAAAACTCTGCATTGGCCATTTTTTCCGAAAAGAAAAGTATCTCTGCTTCAGGCAGGTATGGTGCTTTATACGAACCAAAAGGCACATTGAAACCACTTTTTGCGCTATATCTTACCAAACCATTATAAGAGTGTCTTGATAAGTACATGAGAAGTACTGCTCTCTGGCGCTCATTAGTGCTCTTGTTGTAAATTCGTCTAAATTGATAATAACGGGGCGCGGAATTATTTTCTCCGTTAAAAAGCACTTTCAGCTCGCCAATCAACCAGTGAGGTTCATCACGAGCCAGCTGATAGAGTTTCATAAGGTCGGCATTGGCGTCATTCAAAAGATACCTATTGTAGTTAGAGTTCAATGCCACATTACAAGAACCTGCAAAAGGCTCTATTAAAACGTCCCCTGTATTGGGGACATGCTTAAACAACCGGTCAAGCATTAGGCGCTTTGACCCCACCCACTTCATGATTGATCCGTTTATTTTCATTTTGAAATATCCGCACTCAGAATAACATAAGGCATGCTAAGCAAAGTCTTCACACCAGAAAAGGCACTGATAGGCAGACAAATTTCGTCATAATCAGATAAATCATTAGCCTGAGAAAGAGGGATATCATCCTTTAGGCGAAAAACTGTTGTCTGATCATCAGTCAAACTCATAGTCACCCCGCCAAATGACAGTAACAGGCGATCTCTTTCTAGTTCAATATGATAATTTTCTTTACCCTCTGGCATGTCATATGGGGCTTCAATCTTAGCGAACACCAAGTATTCACCACAAAAACACGCAAATAATCCTTTATTCATAACGACTCCAATGTCTTTAAAAAAGCAATTATATCATCGCTGATCTTAATAACCACATTTAACTTTGATAACGAGGTAAATTTTTAATTCGTGTTATATTTGAACAAGGAAATAAAACTTAAAAGGATTTTCATAATGAAAAAGTTCATTCAGGCTACAGGGTTCTGTTTGTTAACTATGACAGCGAGTACATTACTCCAGGGGTGCCATAGCACCGATGTACAACAATCCGTCGAGTCCAAATCTTCTTTAGTTGGTATTCATAAGGCTGGATTTGAGCAATTTTCTATCTCTACGTTTTCGGCCGACTATGTAGAACAACGAATTCACTCAGGAATGAAGCAACTTGCGGTTGAACATACTCGTCTGGGCAATCTAAACCTAGTCAACGTTACTTACAATAATTTATTCGACCGTGAATCATTTCTTGAAGATGGTGAGTTTAAATTATCGGGTAGCGGAGACGATATTATTGATGCGATAAATACTCTCGGAAAAGATGTGAACGGTATCGTCATTCAAATAAGCGGCCATATTAGCCCTACTGGCGTACACAACCACGACATTAGGATGGTTGACGCTTTGCTTGAAGTGCTGGCGCAAGAGATAGATGTAGCACCAGACAGAGTTGTCTTTAAGAATAAAGCGGGGTTAAACCCTAGCTACCAACCAAGCAAAGAGTTTTTCAACGGAAACAATAAAGTCGAATTTTACATATATTCTTCTGAGATATAGCCCCGAGTTAGAATACAAAACGGGGCTATTAAAATAGTCAGTTGTCGTGCACTTCCCTAAAACCTTAAAGAAGTGCGCGACCTATCACTCTTCCACGGACAATCCAATCAACTCAGCCTTCCTGACAGGAACATAGCGGCCTTTTCTAGAGCGCGGTAATACATATCCATCTAGCCATTCACTGGGCTTCATTCGATAAGGCTTGCGCCCTCTCATGTGGACAAGCAAGGTTTCACCTTCATCGATAGAGCAGATACCGGACACAGAATCACCGTCAGCTAAACCGATAAGCTTCACACCCTTACCTTTAGTTAGCGTTTTCACTTCTTCTGCTTTAAAGACAAGTAACTTACCTTGCTTAGTCAGTACGGCTACATACTCTAAATCGGTAACGTCTACAGGGGGAAGTAAGCCAGCTCCATCTAAATTAATTAGATCTTTACCTTTTTTACCCCTTGTCGTCATCAAATCACTAACCGCAGTAAATCCATAACCAGCATTACTAGAAAGTAGCCACTTCACTTCTTTTTCATACGGTAGAACGTAGGCTATACCATCATCCGCCCCGAACTGAGCATGTTTAATGATAGGGTCGCCAGCTGTGTTACCATTGGGTAGTAGCTCATTCTGAATAGTAAACAAGCGACCTAGTTTTGATATCACGACTGTTTCACTGTCTGATGACGTCGGCAACTGGAGTAAGAACTTGTCTCCATCTTTAAACTTCGTGTTACTACCATCAACTTCATGTCCACGTATACATTTAGCCCACCCCTTCTGGCTTAAAACCATTGTTACAGGGTATGCAGGTGGTTTATCAAGCTCTTCAACATCAACGTTGGCCGCTTCACCGAATTGAGTTCTTCTCTTGTCAGCGAACTGGCTCTTGACTTCACGTAACTGGGATACAATTAGTGCGGTCATTTTATCTTCGCTATCAAGCAAGCTTTGAAGTTCTGACTGTTTTGCTCGTAGCTCTTCAATTTCCTTTTTAATAGCAATTTCTTGAAGTTTCGCCAATTGGCGCAAGCGCATCTCAAGGATTGCTGTAGCCTGTACTTCCGTCAATCCAAAGGCTTCAATTAACGCTTGTTTTGGTTCGTCAGCTTCACGAACAATGCGGATAACTTCATCTACGTTTAGGTATGCTACTAACAAACCTTCAGCAATATGGAGTCTATCTTCAATCTGTTTTAATTCGAACTTTGTTTGGCGAGTCAGGGTTTCTCTACGGTAAATCAACCATTCATCTAAAATTTGAAGCAGTGATTTCTGCTGAGGCTTTCCATCAAGTCCAATCATATACATGTTGAACTTCATTTTTGACTGGAGATCCGTTTTAGCGAACAAGTACTCCATTATCTCTTCTGGATTCGCTTTCTTATCACGTGGCACTAAAACTATACGTACCTGCTGTTCTTCATCGCCATCATCAATAAGGTCGGCAAGCATTTTTTTCTCTTCCGCAACGGCATGTATCTGCTCAATTACACGAGAAAGAGGTGTTTGGTACGGGATGGAGGTAATAACGATATTACCATCTTCAATTTCGTATCCACCGCGAAGCATATATCCGCCATGTCCTTTTGCGTACATTGCAGACAATTCACTGGGTGTTGAAGTAATAACTCCGCCAGTGGCCAAGTCAGGTCCCTTTATACACTTCAGGATTGTATCCAACTTACCATTAGGGGATTTCAGACGAGTTATACATGCATCTACCACCTCACCCAAGTTATGTGATGGAATATCCGTTGCCATACCTACCGCGATACCGGTAGAGTTATTCAGCAAGATATTAGGCACCTGCGAAGGCAGCGTCTCCGGCTCCTTTAATGTTCCATCAAAGTTAGCTTGCCAGTCGACCGTATCAAGCTTAATCCCTTCTAGTAAAAGCTTGCTGTACTTTTGCATTCGAGATTCTGTATAACGCATAGCCGCGAATGACTTAGGATCATCTTGAGAACCCCAGTTTCCTTGCCCATCAATAAGGGGGTATCGAGAACTAAAGTCTTGCGCCATGAGTACCATCGTTTCATAACAGGCTGAATCCCCGTGAGGGTGGTACTTACCCAGAACATCCCCCACCGTTCGGGCGGATTTCTTGTATTTTGCTGTATGGTCAAGCCTCAGCTGATCCATTGCATACAATATACGTCTGTGAACAGGCTTTAATCCATCCGAAACATGGGGTAATGCACGCTGCTGAATAACGTACATTGAATAATTCAAATACGCTTGTCCGGTAAAATCACCTGCCGACATCACTTCAATAGTATCTTTTAATTCACCCACAATTAAGCTTCCTCTGCTTCTAATGCGCTATTCTCGATCCATTCAAGACGGTCTTTAGAGCGCTTCTTAGCTAATAACATATCCATAAAATCTATCGAAGTGTCACCCTCAGCTGGTAACGTCAGGCGGATAAGCCTTCTATTTGCTTCGTTCATAGTTGTCTCACGCAACTGAGCAGGGTTCATCTCCCCAAGCCCTTTGAATCTCTGTACAGAGACAGTTTTTCTTCCATTGCCATGCTTTCTAACAATCTCGTCTTTTTCTGATTCGTCGAGCGCGTAAAATGCCTCTTTCCCAATATCAATGCGGTACAGAGGCGGGACTGCAATATAAATGTGACCTCTTTCCACTAAAGGTTTAAAGTGTTTAACAAATAAACACGCTAGTAATGTCGCGATGTGATAACCATCTGAGTCGGCGTCACAGAGCACGCATATTTTTCCATAGCGTAGCTCAGACAAATCATCAGAGTTTGGGCTTACTCCGATAGCCGTGCTGATATCTGAGATTTCTTTTGAGGCCAGCACAGAACTTGGGTCAACTTCCCATGTGTTTAGAATTTTGCCCCGAAGAGGCATTATTGCCTGAAACTCTTTATCTCTAGCTTGTTTTGCGGAACCCCCTGCTGAGTCACCCTCTACAAGAAAAATCTCTGCTTCATCACGCAGCTTTGTCTTACAGTCGGTTAGCTTCCCAGGGATTGCCATAAGCTTCCCTACCTTTTTACGCTCTATCTTCTTACCATTACGAATACGACTGTTTGCATTCGATAATACGCGCTGAGACACTATCTTAGCTGATTCGTAGTTCTCATTGAGTGATACTAACAATGAGTCTTTAACCATCATCTGAACCGCTCTAGTCGCTGTTCTACTTGATAGGCGCTCTTTCGTCTGACCAGCGAAAGTGGGTTCTAACATTTTGAATGAAAGTATAAAATTTATGTCTTTAAAAACGTCATCAGGAGTTAATCTTAGGCTTTTAGGCGCAAGCTCATGAATCTCGATAAAGTCTTTAAACGCGTCGAAAGCCCCAGCTTTTAAACCGGTCACATGTGAGCCGCCACTTGGAGTTGTTATAAGATTCACAAAACTATCGGATACTCTCGTTCTGTCTTCTGCCCAGAAACAACAAACATCAACACTCATGTTGTCTCTTTCTTTATCAGAATGAAAAATAAAATCACCTAAGCAATCTTCGGCTAGGCCGGTATTTCGCATATAGTCTTTTAAATTTCCAGTATGAAAATATTCGGTTCTATCTCCCTCAACGTCATCAATCATTATAAACCTGACATTAGGGCAAAATATCGATTTTATTTTGATAAGTGCTTCTAAAGCTTTCCACTGGAAATTAGGGGAATCAAAATACGAAGGGTTTGGCGTGAACTCAACACACGTACCATGCAGTTTTTTGGCTATCTTCTTTTCTAATTTTAACGGTGAAACTCTTTCGCCGTCTTCATAAGCAAGCGAGTAGTAACCACCGTCTCTTTCAATAAAGATATCCAATCTTTCAGACAAGGCGTTTACTACTGAAACGCCTACCCCATGCAGACCACCCGAGAACTGATAATTCTCAGCTTCAAACTTACCACCTGCATGCAGCTCTTCGAATAGTAACTCAGCAGCTGGTCGGTTTTCTTCAGGGTGAATATCGACAGGAATGCCCCTGCCGTTATCCACTACTCTGATTTTATTTTCTGCAAGTCGCTGAATTGTTATTTCAGTTGCATATCCCGAAGTCGCTTCATCAATAGAATTATCTATTATTTCTTGTGCTAGATGAGTTGGATGTTCAACGTTGGTGTACATTCCAGGGCGTCTCTTTACAGGAGCTAACCCCTTAAGTATCCCTATATTCTTTGCTGTATAGTCTTTAGACACTACCATTACTCCGTATTCTTAGATTTTTAACCTCCCCATTATTTAGAATTCTTCTTATTCGAGGGAGATTTATTCTTTAGTGTTTCTTCCGTTGAATCTAAAACAGCCAACGAGAGAAGATCGATATTCGTCTTGAGGTATAATTTAACACGTTATTGCAGTTCAGCTTACTTTACCGGTAAGAGATGGACTTATGCATCAAATCAATTTTCAAACATTCTTTATAATAACGTGATTACACTGAACAGTAAACAATATAGTATATATTTAGGGTTCAATATTGTTAGTTCTTAGCGTGTATAGCTTTAATGTTAGAACTTAACCCACTTAACACACCAAATAGCTATTTAGCGCTGCAAGCCTCTTCACGCATTCCTTTAGAGCTATAGGAGTTCCTCTCTTTAAGCATATCGTTACAGATGAATATTGAACAAAATTCTACTATCTAACCATCTAACTTACATTTGGTTTTTTTATCTGTAGTTAGATCAACTTATAGCGATATTAGTATATCCACCTGCAAATCCCGATTGAGAAGCAATACTATTCCTGTCTCACCACTTACAGATTAAATTATTTCGTTTTCTATCTACATGTACATAGAAAAGCTTATCCATACAACTTTATAACTATCGTTATTGCTACAAATCTACACAACAGCTTATCAATAGGTATGTGCATAGATAGACATATAGCTGACGATAGTCGTACTTATACATATGCGCAAATAATAATATCTTAATACTTACCTATATATAAAACTAAAATTACACATACAGGTAAACTCATACATGCAAAGATAAACTAATCTATATACAAACATACGAGTCTAACTGCAATGTTACAAAACTCAGCATACTTATATCTCACTATACAACTAACCCACCACAATGATATACATACATAAACAAGTATAAATGAACAAAGAATTGTAGTTAAATATACAAATATCAAAATATATAGATATATTTGTATCAAATGATATTTGTATCAAATGATATTTGTCTCATTTGATATTTTGATATTTTGATATTTGCCTTGAGAGCTATGCGTGATAAGGGTTGTAGGTTTTGCTTTATAGCTTAAAACTTCAATTTAAAATCATAACCTTCAATTGACGCAAATCTTAAATGAGCATAAAATCAATATAGAAGCTGAATAAGTAAAAAGGATAAACAGTGGAAAAGAAAACATTTATTATCATGGTTACTAATGGTCGTGGGGGAGTTTCAAAGACTAATATTGTTTACTCTTTGGCTAAAACTCTTGCTGAAGCGGGAGCTAAAACTGTCGCTGTAGATTGTGATGGCTCTTTAACTCTAACTAGAAAACATGACAAAAGAAGAGTTCTACTTTCTCAAGGAACTCCAGATATGACAGATGCAGGTTTTGACTTTGCAACATGTACATTCACGATGGACATAAAGAAGAAGCGCAACAAAACACGCAAACTAGTTAAAGATCGAACGGCTAATTATGATGTTGCTATACTAGATATATCCGGTGAGTTTTCCACTGTACAAGCTGATTTAGCGCCGATTGTCGATTACATTGTAATGCCCTGCAAACCAGAAGAAACAATGCTGGAAAGCACGTTCGAGTCGTACAATTTAATCCACCAAATTCTCGACGACGAAGAAGATTTAGAGAAAGAAAATTGGCCAAAAGTTTCACTTGCCCGAGTGATGTGGAACAAAAAAAGACTCATTTCAAGAGCTTGTGACGACATCATTGAAGAGGAATCTAAAGAATTCCCTATTAGTTGCCTTAAAAGCAGCACAGCCCCTTTCGAAAGCCAGTATGCACGCGCTGACTATTTTGGGGTCAGCGTTATAGAACTAGAAAATATGGGTACCAAGCAAGAGAAAAAATCTTCTGAAAGCGCTGTATTCGAAATGAAGAAGCTTTGCAAAGAAATATTGTCTGAAGCTGGATTGATAGACAGCAACCTTAAATTTATTAAGAGAGACGAAAAATGAGTTCATATAACAGCAGACCAAGCAGATTAGTTTCACAAGCCCTGAAAGATGTTTCTAGCAGAACTGACGATTCCGATGATGATGAACTAGAAACGCAACAGGCAACTAAACAAACTCCCGTTAAAGAAACGCCTAAAACACCAAAAGCTATCAAGCCTGCACCTCGCATTGAGCAGGAAATCGAGCAGGAAGAAGATGACTATGAAGATATTGCTCCAGAAGGTCTTAAGTTACTCACAGTTGGCGCATTAGTAGAGTTCACAAATAGAGAAAAGATAAAAGGGGAGCGCGTAGTTAACAAGGCACTGGAGAAGATAGATAGCGGAACCGTTAAGATTGGAACTGACATTCCAAAATACATTGCCACGCAGTTCTCTTATCTAGCTAAACAAGCCGGTCTTTCACAGAAAGATTATGTATTAAAGCTATTGCTTGAAGATATGTTCAGAAGAGGCGTGTTTGAGGAACCTAAAGCAAACTAACACTTGTACAGACTCCCCTACATAATCGAAGGGGAGTTTGTTGTCCGCACTGACGTCACACAACTCAAGCCTGACACTTTCAGAGAACGAGCTGAACCGAATCTGACAGCCCCTTTTCTCATTGGGCATAAATATGACGATTTAGCTTTAAAATCAAGATAACATTGGAACTCTTATTATACTTAAGTATATGAGAGGCTTTTAACTAACATGGAAAGGACTTTATGAAGAAGATTCTTATAGTTTCAGCCTTAGCTGTAGCCCTTGCAGGTTGTGGATCTACCCCTGCTACCTCAACTAGTTTACCTATTACAAACAAACCAGTGACTAAAACTGTAGAGAAGAAAACATTTGTGTACGCCCCTCAAGGTCGTGAGGAATTTGTTTTTGACGAGATAAGTGAAAAATTACAAGAATACCATTATCGTGATGTGTGCTACAAAATGCCAAAAAACTCAGTTTCAACAGAATGCCTGTTGAATAAGTTAGACTACGATAAATACGTTGGCAAAAAGGGCTATTATACAGACCGAGAACCATTTAAAGACTTGTCTAAAAATGTTGTAAGAGAAGCGGTTCTAGAAACAGGGGAGACAGTTTATCTAGTTTTTTCTGAAAAGTATAAGCGCGTTGGCGGTTACTTCATCTCAAAAGATAAACATGATGAGATCGCTAATTTCAAGCCAGAACCAATTATTGACGGGGCATCCGTCATGATTACTGGTTACAGTGAAATACTACGTGACAATCTAACGGTGAGTAGTCAAAAAAATCATAGTTACTCAAAGGAAGAAATAGAAACCATCAGAAAGGTTGCAAATCAATATCCCAAGAATAAAGTTGCGATTGCAGAGTTACTTACTACCTTGAAAGTCGATTTTGACAACTTTTCAGGCAGAACAAGAATATCAGGCATGCCGTACAACAGTCACGGTTCATATCTTTCAGTCAACATAGTTGTCGAAGATGGTAAAGCTTACCCTTTCATGAAAGCTTTTTATAAAGCTGACGACTGGCTATTTGTTAAGTCATTTACAACGTCTGCTGACGGAGATAAGTGGACTAGTGGTAAAGTAGATTTCGAACGAGATCATTCATCTGGAACCATATGGGAGTGGTCTGTAGAGCCACTAGACAATGAAAGTACCGAAATGTTAGAAAAAATGGCATTCGCTGATTCAGCAATAATTAGGTATCACGGTAGTAAATATTATGATGACCACATCCTATCAGAAAAGCAAAAATCCGAATTAAAACGTCTGGTTGAATTAGTTAAATTAATGAAGTAATAAAAAAACAAACACCGCCTTGATAGAGTATACAGTAAAAACCATGTCTATTTGCATGTGAGTGAGTGACAACCCTTTACTGACGATGCTTATTGTTGATATTTAAAGCGTACATACTATGTATATTAGTGTGTACGCTTTTTTTATCCCTGAAGGCTTAGCAAGGCGATGGCATCACTGCGTGAAACCATCACCCTGCCAAAAGGGTACTTAAGGGAAATGATGGTAAAGTAAAATAATAAAGCCACTCCTGACGCTCGCACAGCTCACTACTCGCTAGGCGTTTATGATTTTTCTTGACCATCGAATTATTAAAAAAGCATGTTAAAGAGCTTCTTATACGGTTGTAATTCACTTAATTGGAACTTCTCTTTTCCATACAAAGCCGTTATCGTTCTTTGGCTTATTCTGCTCTTCATAATTGATAGAAAAAGAAAGGTAAATAATAGAGTTTCTAACAAGCTCAGCTAGTGTCATTAACTGAGTAGTAAAGTCTTTTTCAGTCATCATAAGAGTATGCTGCGAGCGTTTTGTTTTTTCATATAACTGACTATCTATATTGGTGATTTCCTCTTCTAACTCATTTTTCTGATCAACCAACTCTTGATACCTCTCTGTAGCCTTGTATTGTTTAATCAATGGAATTAATGCCTTGCATTCGTTTCTGTATTGTTCTTTTTCTTCTTTTAAGTGTTGAATCTGCATTTGCTCGACACTGGTTGCTGACACGAGGTCAGCGTAAAGCTCATCAATTATCTTAAATGAACGATGTTCAATGAAGTTTCTAATCTCACAGATTTTAGTGAGTTCAGGGTTGAGCCAATCCGAAACAGATTCTTGATCGTTTATGTCTCGTAAGTCTTTCAATATGTAAAACAGAGCGTGTAAAAACTGGTTCTTACTTTCTGCGAGTTTCGGGTGTGGTTGCCATTGCTTATTTGAACCAAGTTTTTTGAACAAGCTTTCAAAGCTAATTTTCCTATCTTTTTCGAGCGCATTTAAGTCGTAAAAGTGATTGATGAAATAAGCGATTTTGTCGAATAGAGAATATAGAATCTTGAACGCTGATTTTAAGTTTTGAGCTTTGATATTATCGATACAATAAGTCATATCATCGATCTTTTGGAACGTACTATTGAAAAAACTTTGTTCATCATTATCAGTATCCAACGCTGTAAAGATCAAATGCCTTGCGTAGCAAAAATCGTTCTTTATCTCATCAAAGTTAGCGTGATAAACCAATTCCTCACTATGTGACAAAGTAAGGTTGAGCTTCGATGATATCGGGGGTAAGGATAAAGAATCGGGGTGCCTAGCATACCTCAATTCACTTACCTCCAATTCATCAATGAACAATTGATTATCACTGCACCATGCTAAATAGTCGATCTCTTTCTCGTTCAGTTCGCGCTTATCATAAGGTTCATAGAACCGTTCAAATTCACTCTCATCAAAATTTTTTTCAAACCAACTTTTAAAAGTTTCTGTCCATTCATTACTAAAAATCAAACAACTATCGTTAAATTTAATTGGATCATTAGGTAGCTTTAGGCGACTTTTTAAGCTTTGGTATGCTAAATAATAGTGATAATGTGCTTTTGGTATGTCGTGTTGTGAATAGTGAGCAATATATCGCTCACTTTGATACATAGCAGTATGAGCAATGGGCTGATTATTCAATAGAATGCCACGTTGCCAAAATTTTTTGGCGCACATAAAGCGACCTTGTTGTGAAAGATAATTACCTAAATTTGTCGATATTTGAGACTCAAGAGTAATTTGATAAATATCATCAATGTTGCGCTTTTTGAGCAAACTAAGCGCTTTTTTGAAATGAATAATGACTTTGTTTAGTTCAGGACTGAACCACTCTTTTTGCTGTGGCACATTGAGCAAAGAGTAAGCATTGCCAAGCATATAGTTAAACTCGGCTTCTCTAAAATCGTCTTCAAATACTGGCGTGAACATATCAAACGTTGATATGAAATTTTGCATTCCCTCAACATCGTTATCGTCTGTCAGTTCATCCACACGCAAGTTGAAAAGGTCGAGTGCAGAATCATCGATGAGCACATTCTCAGTAAGTTCCATAATAACCTCTTATTAATATCGATCACGTATTATATATTTATTCGCTTATTAAATTGGAACATATAGAAAGTTAACAATGGGCATAATAAGCTTGAAATACCTAGCGCAAAAGCTCTCTCAGATAGCTATTCCGCTTATGAGATTGACTAGGTGCCTCGGTGATCTGCTTCATATCATCGCGACTACCAACGATATGGATTTCACTTTCAGCTCTCGTGATTGCCGTATAGAGCCATGCTCTATCTACTATTCTTCCGTCTTGCAGAGCGATGATGATGCGTGGAAACTGTGACCCTTGAGCCTTGTGCAAAGTGATCGCATAACCCAACTCCATGCAATCTAGAACGGATTGCGTCACCTCGACCTTATCACCCGTATCAAGTGTGACCTCTCCGTAACTATCACCAGAAGGTTTGACGCTGGTTAGTGTGCCAAGTGAGCCGTTCTGAATGCCTTTGTCGTAATGATTCTGCGTAAATAACACCGCATCATTAAGGCGGAGTGGCAGAAAGAACTTGTCACCATTAATTTCAAATTCAAGACTATCACTGTTTAGGTTGACCGCTTGCTGGGTGAGCTTATTGATTTCTGATACAAGTGCTTTGGTGGGAGCCATGACGCGACTGTTTTCAGGACACTGTTGGTAAAGCTCATAACAGACTTTGGCAATGTCTGTTTTACTAGTTTCGTGAAAGTGTATTGCTCCCGTACTTAATCGATCAGGCATCACACCTTGATTGATGAGCTTTGAGTATTCGGGGATACCCGTTGACCCTTCCTGTCTCTTGACGATATCTAGCATCGTATTAGCCACCGTTTTTGCTTCAACGATGTCTGCCAACACCTTGCCGCAGCCGATTGGTGGAAGTTGGTCGGGGTCGCCAGTGAATATCAATCGTACAGAGGGGTGAATGTGATTCACAAGACGATACATGGTTGGCAAGTCAATCATGCTTGCCTCATCAATCACCAGTAGGTGATTTGTTTTCTCGACACTGGGTTCTATGGGGTCTTCACGGAGCAATTTGGCAATGGTTGAGGTAACAAAACCGATGGATTCATGCAGTCTCATTGCAGCACGGCCACTGAGCGCAACGGCGTGTATTTCAAATCCAAGTTGATGGTATGCCCTGAGAGCCGTTCTGAGTACCGTTGTCTTGCCTGTTCCTGCGCCGCCCGTAATACAGCTTACCGAATTATCCAGACACGTTGTGACGGCTTCGATTTGTTTAGGCGTTAATTCGTAGGGAAGCTCCGCAACCGCAGAGCAATACGCAGCATTGGCGTTTTCATCAAACAAGTCATTTCGCTTAATCAGTGTATTTAACCGTTTGGCAACGACACTTTCCATCAGAAGTTGCGCCGTTGGGTGGTAAGCTCCTGTATCGGGATTTAAAATGTACTGGGCTTTATCATGACCTGATTGAAACGCCTGAGTGACCAGTGTTTTGTCTTTCAATAGTTTGTTGAGGTAAGGGCGCACATTGGCATGAGTGGTATAGGTGTGACCTTTTTCAATCTCCTTGCGGATCGCCATTTCCAGAGCCGCGCTGAGCCTTCTTGGGTCATCCTGCGCAACATCGCTCTTAAAATCCGTTCCCTTGATAATGTCTTCAATGACACTGAACGAAAGACCAAAGCCCATCAAAGCATAAGGATTATCCTTAATTACCTCTATGGAGGCTTCACCGTGATGCTTGAGCAGCCGTTGCTGCACACTGGCGGGGATGCTGTGCTCGCTCATCCAGTTGCAATGTGCCAGATTTTTATATTTGGCGTACCCCTTAAAGAGCGCTTTCACTGAATCTTCACTCAAAATCGATGTCAGACGCTTTCTGGACTCCGGGGTGTCATTTCTCAGTGTGGCATGAAAGTCTTTACCCAAGAGCCTCCAGAGCGCCCTAGCTTTGCTTTCGCCAATACCCTTGAAGTCACTTTCTCTGACGATAAAGCGTATCAGTTGCTCACCTGTTTCGGGTAAAGTGCATTCAATATGCTTGGGTGATTCATACGTGTGCTGCTGCATCACATAATCACCCATCTCCATATTTTCTATCTGGCGAGCGCCTTTGACTGACCAATGCTGACCCAGCGTTGGAAGCACAGGGATGCTATCGGGGTCGGCTTTGATGGTGACGTAATACTTCCCACTATTGGTTTTGTAAGAGTCTTTCGCCAGCGGTACACCGCTGAATATCACCATCTTGGTCGAGCGGTAAGGGATACTGGTTACACGCATTTGGTCTTCATGCGAAGCGGTTTTCATCGTGGCATCAACCCCATTTCGGATAAGGTTTCAGATAGCTCACCAAAGCGCTCAAGTCGCTTTTCAAGCTCCCTGACCTTAGCTTTCAATTCAATGTTCTCAGCTTCTAATGACGACACCCGTTTTGAATCGAGAAGCTTTCGATTTGCTGTGTTGTCGTAGGCTTGAGGTTTGCCTTCATTCTTCTTGGCAGCGTCAGTCAACGGTGGCAGGACACCTTTACTACGCAGTTCATCTTCTAAGGCTTTGAGTGCTTTCTTGAGGGCAGGGTTTTGGTTTAAAGCCGATTTTCCACAACCAATACCCTTTGCCACCTCGATACGATTAAGCTGGCCTCTGAACACGATTTGTTTAAGTTCATCGTCCGTCTGTGTGGCTTTCCAGACTTCAAATGCCTCAAGGTTTTGTTGCGCTTTCTGCTGCCCACTTGCCATTAGTTATCTACCTCACCCAATAGCTTGCGAAGCCCTGTGACAAAGCCTCTAGGGAAGACTTCGCTATTGTATTCCATGTCTTTTACCTGACCCGCCTGAGTAGTTTGCCAGTCGTTTTTTTCCATACATTCATCAGAAATGGCATACGCTAAGGCTTTTTTCTCTGATTCGGTGAGTACGCCTGATAGGGATGGCAGCACTTCCACGCTTGGCTCTGCGGTGGTGTCAAACTGGCGCACTGGGCGTTTGTCGATGGTAATATTGGCGTGTTGCTTGAGTAAATTCACCTCTTTGCGGTAGCGGTTACGCTCGGCAATGATTTGACCAAACAAGGCGCGTACCGCAGGGTCTGGGATACGCTCTAACAGCTTATTATCCGCAGGAATGGATTTAGACCGTGAGGTGTTGGATAGCGGTTTTTTGGTATTGGTATTGTACTTTGCCGCCCATGCTTCGATGAGTGTTCGGTAGTGCTTGTTACGGGTAGCACGCAAAGCCTCATACGCTAATCCACCATTTTCGGCAGACACGCGCCCAATTTGCGTGATGGAGAAATCACGCTGCCCTGATTCCGCATAGGCTTTCAGCGTGTCGTTTAGCTTATCGAGATTTTGCTGAGTGCGAGGCACTTTGCCTTCTTTTAAGTCAGCCAGAATGACATCAATATCCAATTCCATTAGTCCTCCAATAAGTTCGGTAGTGCGATACCATTTAGATTAATGGCTTTGTCAGTCAATGCACTGACACCCTCCGCGAACAGCTTGTTGTCAGTCAGGTATTCACCCGCTTCGATGTAGCTCGCCACCTTGCGGTAGCCTTCAAGTTTGTCGTCAGGGTCGGCGATTTTTGCCATTTGGCGCAGCATGGCATTGGCGGCGATGAGCTGTTGTTTGTCGTCCATTTCCATGAAAATCGGCTCGAAGCCTTTTTTCATCAGTACACGACTGAGCTTGCGTGAACGCTTTTCTATGGCAGGGGTTTTTCGAAGTTCGTCCTGCAAATCAGGGTAGAACTCCGCATCATCACAAATAAGAGATAGGTGTAACAATTCAGAGTCGGTTTCGATAAACTTCAAGGCATGGCTGACATCTTGCTCAGAGCCAACCGCAATCAGCTTATCTTTGGTGTCATCTTCATTTCTGGTTTCTTCGACACGAATGATTTTATTGATAAGCCCAAAACACGCTATCCAGTCTTTGGCGTATTCATCGGCTTCGACTTGTTGTTTTTCATAGCGGCGCTGTAGGGCTTGCAGTTCATCGTGCTTGATAAATGGTTTGCCTTGCTCTTCACAGAAGAACCGGTCGTCTTTTAGGGCTTCCAGTTCCCCTTCAATTTCCACAGAGAGATTAGCCGCTTGATTCGCCTTGTAACTCAGTTGGTTGAAGTGGGCATTGAGTGGCTTAAGATAATAAGCTTCGGTAATAAACCAGCGGCAACGAATACAGTTTTCGGGGCCGTGGGGTACGCTGCCGTAAGTACGATTGGTAGCGGCTTTTGCATCTCTAATCAACTCACCACCGTTCCAGCAACCACCAAGGGTACTGACTTCATCCGATTTCACGGTGTTGCCACCGACCAAACACAAGCCACACGAGCGTTCTTCCCAACCGATTGGATTCCGGTTAATCAGTGCCGCCTGAATGCTATCATCACTGTGATACACCATCTTGCACTGAATTTGCTCCATCGAGGCATCTTTGAGGAAGTTGCGCACCGATTGTTTGGATTTGGCATCCAACTCACCATGTGCCTCATCCATCTTCTCTGCCATCACTGACGGGGTGATTTTGTTGTAGTAGATGGTCATCAACAGGCGCGTATGCCCTGCCAATAGCTTAGAAATCACAGGCAATGGCAATTGTGTATCCATTGTGTAAGCCGTGATGAGTGAGACTCGCAAACTGTGTAAAGGAAAGAGTGTAGAAACTTTGTTTAATATTGGTGTTCCTTCTGTGTAGTCCACAACCAGTTTTAATCGTTCCCCATTATCGAGACTATCACCTTGCACTAAAAGCTGGCTTTCTAATGCGAGAAGAAGATGATACCAAAAGGGTGCGATATTGCGGGAAATGACAGGCTTGCTCTTGTCCTCTCCTTTCGCTGATGCATCACGAAACAAAAAGGCAACCTCCCCCATGCTTTCTAACTGCTTGGGTGATTTTTTGTGTTTAGTGTGTTTTGTGCCTAGTGTGCTGCAATCAGTGGGTTTATCAATAGGGTTATATTTCTCCTGCCAGTTCCTTAGTTTTTCTAGCCAATACAGCACTTCTTTGTTTTCCCACGGGATAAGGTAACCACGCTCAAGCTCATCTTTGTTTTGATCTGCGGTCTTATTGGTATTGATATACAGCCCTGTCGAATGCTGGCCTGTCATAGTGTCGTGAATGCGACGGAAAATACCTTTCCCAAATGGGCGTTTTTCATTACCAAGCGCAAAGTCATGCTTATCATTGAGTATCCATTGCCCTTGTTCATAACGCCACGTATCGGCCTCTCCGCTATCTAGCATACAGACTTGATAAGTTCTTAATGGTAAGTGCAATTTCATGAAAATAACCATTGCCCTGACAGGTGACCACATTTGGTAAACATTACACTTTTTACCTTTTCGAGTAACTTCATTCACTCGCCATATGCAATCAGGATCGGACTCATCAATTATTTCTGATTCCACTTCAAACCAGTCACAATTCGCGTTGAATTGTTCGGTACACTGATACGCCCATGACCAATGTTTAAAGTGGCGATAATGATAAGGTGGAAGGAAGGAGGAATCCTGCTTAAGGTTTTTCTTAATAACCATTAATTCAGATTTATCTGGCATTGGGCATAGGATTTGCCTCAAATTTTGGATATACCGATAAGGTAAGGGGGTTCTGACAGTCTCCACTCTGGAACTTTGTATTTTGATTCTGCTCAGTGGGTTTTGGACTATAGGTGTAGGATTTCCGTTGTCATCTTCCTCTGAAAAGTAATTATCAATAACAAAGTCAATGAAGTTACAAACGTGATTGACATACTTTTGCACTTTATCAGGAGAGTTAACATCATTCCGGGTTCTGGCTTCAAGGTCTTCGCTAGAACAAACATGTCCATCACAGCCCTTAAAAAACAATGATAAATCATATGCGTAGGGTGCCTGCTCTTGTAGGTAAAGATCAAAAAATCGAGAAAGAGCAGTTAGTTTTGTATCGATTCCAGAAGTCTGAACCCCCATCCAATCTGAAGCAAACTCTTGCCATTGTTGCCATTCAGCTCCTAACGTCGTTAACATCCAATTAAAAGATAAATCTTTTGAACGTCCATCTTGTTTTCTTCCTTTTACTGCCATTACTTACCTCTCAATTTTGGACGTTTTCCCGTGAAGTAACCCTGTGGGTCGATGTCATCAAAGCCATGCTCAACCAGTGCTTTCCAGTCGAGTGCTTTGACTTTGGATTCAGGGTTTGCCAGTTGCAGTGTCGCTTGGGTCAGTTCATCAGAGATTTCCTGCTGACCTTTGCCTGTGTAGGGGATTTGTGAATCTAGGGACTTATGGTGCATACAGCGGCGAATCACCAAGGGGTTAACTCCTGAGCGCTCTATTCGTCTACCATAATTATGACGATGCCCGTGAGGGTCTTTACCTTCAGCTTTGCTTGGTTCTAAACCTATGCGCTTCAAGCCATTGGCGTAGTTGTCATGGAAAGCGTTGATGGTGTAAGGGTTGCCAAAGGCACTGTGATGAAAAGAAATAAACGCATAAGGGTGGTGACAGTCGATGCTGGCGCGGTACTTCTGGTAGGTCTTCCAAAGTGACATAAACACTTTGCCGTAGTCGGTTGGGAACCACTGAACCTGTATGTAGTTATCTTTATGGTCAACCACACGGTTTTTCCAACCAAGATGTGCTGTGCCTTTCATGCGCTGGCGAGGGATACGCGCATACTTTTCTTTTAAGTACGTTTCTCTATTCTGATTTTTAGAACGAACTTCAGGGTCACTAGGCGCTTTACCGTCAATTTCGTTATAAATTCGAACGATAGCACTATCAGGGTTATAGGGATCTTCAAATACGTCTGTCACCCAAAGCGTTAAAGCTTCACTTTCGCGTAACCCGCCACCGTGCATGAGAAGGAGTATTAACTTATCCCTGAGTGCCACTCGTGGGTCGCTTGCGCCACCGATGCCATTTATATAAAAATCTTCCCAATACTTTTCAGGAAAGGCGATGGCGTCATCTTCGGTTTTGGTGAGTGGTGTGCGCCCCTTAATAGTTCGCGCCTTACGGATGGTTTTATTGACGGTCTTATCTTCAATATGACCAAGGAAATCGTTTTGGTTTTTGCGATACCATGCTGCGTAATTCAATCGCTGCTCATGCGGGGTAGCATCACGCAAGGGATTCATGGACGCAGTGCCGTGCTTGTTTGCCAACCAATCTGTGAATGCCGTCAATCGATGAATATGCTTATTCACGTTACTGGTTGAACTTGGCACCCAATACAAACCTGATGGGTCAAGTCCATCCTCACCAATCGTTCCTGTATACAACCGCTTAGAAAAGGTCTGAAAGAGCAACTTCGGATCGTCAAACAATCCTCTATTGGCTTCCATGTAATCCAGCAACAAGGACACAGCTTGAAGAAATCCATTCATGACGGAGTTACTCACACCGTCCAGCTCTAGCTTGAGTAGATAGTCCGTGACCGTACTTAACTCTCCTTGCTCAGTTAGCAAGATAGGCAGTTGGCTTTTGATGCCCGTATTGTCCTCTACAATCGTTGCTCTAACTTTTACTGATGACAAACTATGCTTTCCTTATACACTTATACACTTATACACCTTGTACACACCATTGACTATATACCTATAGCGTTAGTTGTGCAATAAAAAGGCAGGTTTCTCTGCCTTAATACACAATATACACCCTTTAAATTACTATATATAATTCTTGGGCGGTGTTTTGATATTTATTCTAATACTTCCTTGTTAAACCCTTCATGGGCTTAAAGCCACAGTTTAATCAGCTACCCAGTCTTTTACATAGTCCAGGTACTCTCGATACTCTTCAGCCAATTTAACGGCAAACTCTCTTTCATCACCCTCAAGCGCTTTTAATGCAGACTCAATCTCATTGATAGTCACTCTATCTGAATCCAAAGGCGATGTGAGCTTTTCAATAGACAGTGCTTTAAATTGAGCCAAATTTTCCTCCGTGGTTAGGGTAGGGTAGTGTAGCGCACATAATCTGTCCAAGAGTTCATTGAGATGTTGTGAACTAAAAAGTGGCAACCCACCGGCTGAAACTGTGCTCTCTATACCATGCTCAAAAATTCGATGAATAACATCCATATCAGAGCTACTTGGGAAACCCGAAGAGTAAACCCGATCTTCAATGTAGTGGTTTGCTTCAAAACTTTCCACAACACCATAGATAGAAGAAGCAAGGTCTACCACCTCACTTTGTTTCGCAAGTAGAAACGCTAAGTTTTTCTTAACGACATCTATATCAATACCAGCTAAACTCCTAACCCGCTCATCACCGATGACTGAGATAGGAAGTATGATCGGAACTTGATTAATTTTAACCTTACCTAAACAAGGTCGCTCTTGGTTTGCCTGCGCTAAAATTTCTTTACTGCTATACAGTAGCTCTTTTGTTGCATCCACAGGACGCTCGAAGATACTTTTGACATCACCTTGAAGCTCAATGAAAGCGACTTCGTTCTTGTCATGAAGGCGAGCGTTAATTGGGTGTACTACTGAAATAAAACGGTTATTCACGCCTACATAAGGATTTATATAAATCAGGGGGGAATTCTTATTACGGGCGTCTGCAATAAACTTTTGAATGTTTGCTTTAGTGCGGTTCGAATATAAATAATCCCAGAGACGACGGTTCGCTTTCATGAACAAGCGGCAGACATCGATCATCGCAAAAACATCATCAACTGCATTATGGCTGTTTTCTTGAACAATGTCGTTTACTTCAGCTATACGCTCCAATCGTAAGGATGCCTGCTTATCTCCTTCACCTTCTGGCCATACGATACCATTGGGACGCAATGCGTAGTACGCCATCGCGACTCGATATATGTCCCATCTGCTATTCCCATTCTTCCATTCTCTGTCATAGACCGGTAACAAATTTGAATAAAAGCCTGAACGTGACATTACGTCATCATAAGAAACGCTGTTGAATCCGGCTGTGCAAGTATAGGGTAATGACATTTCTTCGTTTATCATTTTGAAAAACTCGAATTCATTGACACCTTTTTTTAAGCAGTGCAGGGGAGTGATACGTGTTATTAAAACAGCATCTAAGGAAGGTAACCTATCAATATTAGGTTTGCAGTAAATGTCTATGGGGAGATCTAGAGGTTCAAGATCCATGTTAACCCTAACACCTGCGAACTGCGTAGCCCCCGACTTAATACCATCTACCCCTCCGCCTTCATAGTCGTGCATCATATAAGACCCATTGGAAGGGCACTGGATGTAATCAATAAACACAGCTTTGTCTACATTAGACTTGTATTCATCGCTCATCGAATCATAAGCCTCACTCGCTTGTTCATCAGATGGCGTAACAGATAGAAATTTTCTAGCAACTGCTAAGAACTCTTGACTCAAAATAAACACTCCTAATATTGCGTTTCATTATCATAATGAAAAAATAAGCCTCTTGCAACATGAAAGATTGACTATATTGTTATACGTAGGTAGTATTGACAACACTTACAAGATACAAGACAAAAAATAATGACCCCAGGCAGTTTCATTTCAGATTTGGTTAACCAGCATACTCAAAACGATATCGTAAATTTAAGCGACCTCGTTGATAAGCTTGGTATAGAACAAGTAGAAATTCCAAATGGCGCGTTAAAAACGTTCGATAAAGGCCGAATGGTATTCAGCAAAGGTCGCCCTGTAATGGCGTTCAATGCCTCGTGTACAAATGCAGAAAAGAATACGCTTAGAGCGGTGATGGTAGCACATGGATTATTGAACCCTGACAGGCTGCACAAGCAAGGTTTTTTAGTAGACGAGTTTTATTTTAGAGAACTCAGAAGAATGAGAACTTCTAAAGAAATAATGTTGGCTACGAACATTGCTATTCCACAGTCTATAAGAACAGAGATAAACAGCATGCGCTTTGATTTAGGAAAATATGCATCGATGTCGGAACTACTCCCGACGTTTGTTTCCTGTAGCGTGTCTGATTCATCAGTGAACTTTATTTTAGAAAACTGCATGGGCATGTTGAACATTAAAAACCCAAAAGACATGCCTTTACTAAGCAATATTCTCAACTAAATAGTTATCATTTTGCTGTTGGCCTACCACTTTAGATTGACTTTATTCATATATAAATAGATAATTAACAAAAAGTCACAACGAGTGTGACTGCGATAATACGGATATAGGTGCGTATGAAAGTTTTTGTTGCAAGACAAGCGATATTCAATCGTCGTGGAAACACCGTTGGATATGAACTGCTTTATAGAGATGGCGCTAGAAACTGCTTCCCTCAAGGGGTAGATGCAGATACAGCGACATCGCGAATAATCCTTAATACTCACCTAAATTTAGGTATTAATACTTTTACACAAGGTAAAGTTGCACTGATTAACTTCGGTGAAGAGTCCATCCTACAGGGACTCCCTAAAATGCTACCTGCTAAAAACGTTATTATTGAAGTTCTTGAAGATGTAACCCCATCGGATGAAGTGTACAGCGCATTGCGTGAGCTATTTCATATGGGCTACAAAATTGCCTTAGATGACTTTATCTTCAGCAAGAAATGGGTTCGCTTCTTGAACGTTACCAAGTTGGTAAAGATTGATGTTCAGAAAACGCCGCTTGAAAAGATAAGCAAAGTAGTCGAGATTTTAAAAAAGCGCCCTAATATTCGTCTACTTGCCGAAAAGATTGAAACCGAGTCAGAGTATAAACAGGCTGTAGATATGGGGTTTTCATTCTTTCAGGGGTACTACTTTGGTAAGCCTCACATGAAGATTGCACAGGACATAGATAGCCAACAGCACATATTGCTAGCTATCTATCGAGAAGTGATGAATGAAAACTTCAACATTAAACGCATTGAAAACCTATTTTCTCAAGATGCGGGAGTTGTATTTAAACTTCTCCGTTATATAAACTCAGGCAACTTTAAAAAGTCCATGCCGATTACGAGTGTGCGCAGCGCCATCAATTACCTTGGTGTTGATAACATGCGCCGGTTCATCTCTTTATTAGTTACCGGTAGCATTAACCCCAAAAAGCCGGTTGCTCTAATCGAACAATCAATGGTTCGTGCAAAGTTTTGTGAGACTGTCGCAGAAGAAATCAAAACAGATAAAGATCCCGCATTCTTTGTAGGCTTGTTATCTAAACTAGATGCGATACTAGATCAGCCTATGGCGAAAATTCTTACTGAACTTAATGTGGCTTCTGAGATTGAAGAAGCATTAATCGGGGAAGACAGCACAATTAGTGAAAAAGGACTGTTACTTAAAAGAACACTAGATGCCGTCGTTAAGCATGAAGAAGGGTCATGGCGAGCAACGCAAAAATCATGCGCAAAAATTAAGTTTAACAGTGAAAAAATGCCGGATATTTTCCGCTCATCTATTGAATGGGTGAACGAGTTTATGTGCACAAGTTATCATAATGATAACGAAGAAGTAAGGCTAAAGGAAATCGCATAGACTGATGTGATAAAATTCAATCATAACAGAAAAAGGAATTTAGTTATGATTGAACGCACAGTGCCATTGGCAGAAGAACTGCCTTATTTAGACGAAGCTGAAATGAATGGTGACAAATATATCCTTCACACCATTTCACCTGCTCACGTATCCATAAAAGATGTTACCGATTGCTTTATCAGTAAAGTAGACGCAAACATATCTGCCGAAAGATACCCTATTGAACTTAATGTTCGCTCTATTGAAGTGTCAAAAGCGGACTATGAGAAAATGCGTGTCAACGGCCAGCTGGTAGACTCAAGCGAACACTCTCAGATGACGCTGGATATTGCCGCCGTTAAGCAGTTACCTTCGGAAAGTCCAGCTGACACTCTGGATAAGGCCAAAAGATTCTTCAAAGATCTCATTAAAGAGAACCCTTTCGTTGCTGACATCCTAGCTCACACAATCACATATAACCTTCCTACCTCAGAAGCGGCTAGAATCATCGTTAACAATACGCCATCTTTAGCAGAAAAAGTGATTGAAGAGCGCTCCACGATGCTAGCCAAGATGGATCATGCAAAAGCAGAAAACATCATTGATCGTGCTCAGCACTTTATTTCACCAACATCAGTGCTACAAAGCGTAGATAGCATTCCCGAACACAACACATCAATCATTCGGGAGAACTTACTCATTGATGGTTATTCGTATAAGGCTGAAGTTTATCTTAGTCATGATGACACCTTTCAGGGTAATCCTGCCAACAGTGATATCAATATGGTTGTCCAAGCAATTGTTGTAGCCGGTTCAAACGACCCGCTTATCAAAGATGCGCCTGCATTCATCATTTCAGGGGAGGACGCTCAAATTCTATCTAAAGCCATCTTTCAAGAGAACGAGGGACTTAAGCAGGAAGCTTTAAATATGTGCGTAGAGACAAGACCAGAGCTGCAAGAAGAGCTTAAGCTACATACGCCTAAAGCTGAGATTCGCAATAGTGCTAAATTAGGCCGATAAGGAGATCATCATGCCTTCACAACTTACTGTTGAACAAAACAACGAAGCACGTTTATTTTTAGCTCGACGTTTGGGTGAGAAGCTCACTTCATCGACGTCAGGGAGCATCACTGTCCGACGTGCACATGAAACCATCAACCTGAGTGACATGTCGGATAATGAATTTTTAGACTACTTGCATTGCCGTGAAACAGTTGGCCGCACTATAGATGACATGACACAGGAGCAGTTAAATGAAGTTCCTATGTCGGTGCGACAATTTGCTGATAATGCTTCCTTAGACTTACTTATCGAAAAGAACATTCTCAACAACAAAAGCGATTTAGATACCATACCTGCACTAACCGCGCAGTTTGTAGCTAAAGAAATCATCCAAGACTTAAAGCGCTCAGGTTTTACGAGCCAGGGCGTGGGTGGTGAGCAAGCGACGATAGGCGACATTAAACGAACGCTTATTGACGTTTTCGTAGACTACAATATGACCGACGAAGTTGAAGAAGTTACAAGCAAGATAAAGCAAGCTTTCAGTGACAATGGCATCATGCTTATTAAGCCAGCGAGTCACGTAAAGCCGGAGCCAGAACCTAAACCGGAGCCTAAGCCAGAGCCTAAACCAGAGCCTAAACCAGAACCTAAACCGGAGCCTAAACCAGAACCTAAGCCAGAGCCTGTTGTAGCTGATGATAGGCAGGTTTACAGTAGAGTTCTATTGCACAGCTTGATAGCACATGGATTGCGTGGAAGGGAAGATGAACCGCTAAACATAAAGGCAAATGCGGTAGCCATGGCGCTTTCTGAGCACAACATCTTCATGACTACTGACAAAGACATTCTCGTAAACATGACTCCTAAGGAGATGATTGAAGAGTCTGCTGCTAATATTATTAGCCCTCTTGAAGAAGTCGAGTACCTTTCATTCAACTCGGAGCAACCTGAGCCGATGAAGGTGGCCGTAAAGCTTCTTTCTACACTCAAAAAAGATGAAGTTATGCCTGTTATAGATGGAAAGTCACAGGAAATGGAATACATGAACTTGCAGCCGTTAAAACAAAATAAGGTAAAGGAAGAAGAAACTAAGTCAGTTCAATGGAAACCAAGAAGGTACTAGAACCTAATAAAGAAAAAAAGCGGATAACTTAAAAATTATCCGCTTTTTTTGCCCAATTAAATACTTTGTCCGCTCTATAGTATTAGCTTGCCTTTAGTAGCATTAAGTACACGAAAGTAGTGCTCTGCTGTAAACAAATTCTCGTTTTGGTCAATATAAAGATGCAAAAGGAAGCGACCTTCTTCATTTAGGTTCTTTATGCTATCCCCTAGATTACCATCAATGTATTTTTCATAAGCATCAGGAATTTCTTGCTCTAAAAACTTAAGAAAATCCTCTTTAAAAAAATTAAACCCTGAGTCGTTTAGGCCATCTATATAAATATCAACGATAGCGTTTTTGACGGACTCTCTGACTTCTTCTATTTTATTTTCCATACAAGACTCATCCACAAATTCTTGTGAAATCCCTTCAGTTTGCAAAAGGTAATCTTTAATAAGTTCCTGAATGGCACACCAATCTGCTTTACAGTCTCTAATTATGCGCTTTCTAAAATATCCACCAAAAACATTATTGTCCTTTGCCTTGTGACTACACATTCTTTTAAGTTCAGCTGCTTTGCGTATGCACCAAGATAAATAAGGGATAATCAGGTTGCCATCGTTATCTCTAATCTCATCTAACACAGCATCTAACTGATTTTTTGCTATACCGTAAGATTTCAATTCAGTTTTCTGACTAGCTAAACGGATTTCCGCCTTGAGTTTATGAGGATCTTTTGTAAACCCTAGCTTCCTAGAGACATGAAACCTGATGTGGGTTACTGGGTTTCTCCCACCTCTTTTCTTTGCCTCTTCATCAAAACATGTTTCCTCCAAACGAATAAATAATTCAAGTTTCGAAGATTCGTTGATATTCGTTAAGGCGGGGTTGATTATTCTTTCTTTTACCTTCGAATACGCCTTATAGGTAACACCAGACATTGTTTTCAGTCTTTCAAACTCGATCCAATCTGTATATTGTTGATGGTTTTGATAGTAGAAATCGCACATTTCATAAATGCTGGGAGAGAATTTATGGCTAAAAGCATTCCAGTCTACTGAGGAACGAAAGGAGACTTGAGGGTTAACTATTCTGTGAACCATCTTGGGAGGCATGCTGAATCTGAAATACCCACCAATCCTCTCGGCTGAGCCTATAATTTTGAAAAAACCTTCCCAGCTTTCAATATCGCTTTTGTCTCTAATTATACCAAAGCTATCAAAACCTATAGTCTCATCAGAAAGTTCTTTAAAAATACCCAACACTTGGTTCATTGAATAATATTTTGTTTTATCTAAATACCCAAGGTTTGCCATAATTTGTTCTTCAGGTATGTCGAAGACTGTGCTTCCCTTGGCTATATGATCTTCTGTTATCGATGCACTATTTCTAACATTGAATTCAGGGTTACGGAGCATGAACTGTTCTAATACAGCATGCTGAATAACATGGAGGCAGCGCATTTTGCGTAATGTGGGGTTAGCTAGACCGTAAGGGCTTGCTAGCGCTACATTCTTAGGGAAAGTAGAGTCGTCTTCTGGTAGCAATGCCAGTTGGCTGTCCGTATCAAACTGTACATCTTTCTCTTTCGCCATATCAGTACCATAATCTTTTATAGTTATCCGTTGCGATCAAAATGTATATGATCTTCATGAGCACTGAAAGAGGGAAACTCAAAAAAGGAATGAATCCTCCCACTTTAGATCGATAAAAATATGAAAAAACCCATTCTTGATCGGCAGGCCAAAATATAATTAATCCGCTCAGGCTATGAACGACTAACATCTATTACTCACATTTTTTTGCTCACTAATTGCGTAAATCCCCGAACATTCAGGTACTAAAGAGGTTTTCTGCCACTATAAATCGGTATCCTAAACGCTAGTGCAGTCACCTGAAGAAGCATATAAAATCGATTCCTCCCACTTTTTTCGGTTACCCACCAGCGAGCCAACCTCTTTATTTTCATGGCCTGCAAGGGTTTCCTCCCATTTATGATCGACACAACGACCACCATCTTTTTTTACACCATTTATCGCGGCCACATAGTGTAGAAATCGATTCCTCCCACTTTTTTCGGTTACCCACCAGCGAGCCAACCTCTTTATT
>OJHC01000118.1_pt1 | contig 29255 bp, 9 predicted proteins | sample 1595091 | NCBI WGS metagenome assembly OJHC01 (sample SAMN05416829, study PRJEB24817) | seawater metagenome | isolation source: Sea water | place: Canada:Atlantic | collected 2013-07 | reverse complement strand
TTGTGCAGTCTTCAGTTAAGTAGTCTGAAAGTGAAATTCTAACGCCAGTATCTGTCTTCAGATACTGGCGTTAATCACTCAGCTTTACCAATTCATTTTATAAATCTTGCGTTATTAGCCTTTCCTATTTTTCTCTCTGTTAATCAATTTCTGATCTGGGTGTTTCTTCAATAATACATATGTAGCTGCAAATCCGCCGTGCATAGGCTGCGCCGTGTGGTAGGCAATGACCTCTTCTAATTCAAGCAACCAGTGATTAACAAAACTTTTCTTATAAGCAGGAAAAGGTTTACTCTCTTCACCTTTGCCGTGCTTAATCAATAATGCCCTCACACCTCGTTTATGTGAGTCGGTTATGGTTTTGTATAGTGCATCTCTACTTTGCTCAATCGTCATGCCACTTAAAGAAAGGGTTTCTTCTAATGGGTATTTACCCATGCGTAATTTTTTGAACACACCATCTTGAATACCTGGTTGTTGGAATAAAATGAAATCGTCAGGCTTTACAGGTGTTACCCCTTCTAGACTTAGGGGACTTTTCAGCTTTTCCCTTTCACTGCGTTGACTTGCTGCGCGCCTCTTTTTTTCAGCTATCGCACTCTCTGTATCATGCAATAACGCTTTATTTGAAGGTTTAATGGGTTTTACATCCTGCATCTCATTAAAGAACGAATGTAAATCATCATTTTTTTTAAAATCAGTCATAGTTTTCTCCCACACTCAGCGAAGCGTTATTTTCATGAATGTATTCGCTACGCCAATACTACTTTTCAACGTTGACCTAAATAAGCACTGTTTTACTAAGAATCAATATGGGGCTGTTTGTTGAATATTCTACTCTCGTATACCATGGGTTTATTCTAAAAGTAGCATCATTTTAAAAGCCAAAATCGAAATAGTTTTTTTTAATTATTGACGACTGAATCTTATACGTAGCTAATTTGACGATGGCTTACTATTAGTGAAAGTGGCTTAAATGCAGTTTAAAAGTAAACAAATCACAAGGACAAGTATGAAAACAATGTGTCGAATAATCACTATCTTAGTGTTTTGCTTAAGTGTCACGATGCCAAGTATGGCGCAAACCAATGATAATGATATAAAACAGGTGATTGCTACGAAGGTCGCGCCGCCGTTTGTCATCAAAAACAAAGATGGTTCTTTTGAGGGGATAAGTATTGCGCTTTGGGAGCAAATTGCAGAATTAACGGCTACCGATTATGCGTTGACCGAAGCCTCTTTGGTTGAGCTGGTGGCGGGAGTAGAAAGCGGTCGTTTTGATGCATCTGTTGCTGCGCTTACCGTCAATGCGCAACGAGAATCGGTTATTGATTTTACGCACCCCTTTTATACTACGGGATTAGCTATCGCCGTGCCTAGCGAAGGAAATCGGTGGATGTCAGCCGTTAAAGGTTTTTTCAGCTGGGAATTTTTAGTTGCACTATCAGCTTTGTGCGGGTTGCTACTGGCGGTAGGTGCGTTACTGTGGCTGTTTGAAAGAAAGCGCAACGCCGAGATGTTTGGCGGCTCGACGCAACAAGGCCTTGGTGCTAGCTTTTGGTGGGCGGCGGTGACCATGACCACAGTAGGGTATGGCGATAAGGCCCCTGTTACCTTTGGGGGGAGGGTAATCGGTTTCATTTGGATGTTTGCAGCCATCATTTTAATCAGTAGCTTTACCGCAGCCATTGCCACAAGCCTTACCGTAAGTCAGCTATCTTCAAGTGTTAAAGGGCTTGAGGACCTACCTAATGTGCGGGTGGGCACCTTGGCTAACTCTGCAAGTAGCGCATTTTTACAAAAAGAAAATATCGGATTTAAGCGGCTTGAAAGCGTTGAAGAAGGTTTGTCGCAATTGGCATCAGGCAAGCTAGATGCATTGGTTTACGATAAACCCATTTTACAGTACTTAACTAAAAACAGCTTTGGTGACAGTATTCTTATTTTACCTGAAGTCATTGAGCGTCAGGATTATGCTATTGCACTACCAGAAAACAGTGCCCAAAGAGAAAAAATTAATACCGCGTTACTTAGAGTAATAGAGACGGACGAGTGGCAAGAGATATTAGATAATTATCTTGGGAAATAGTGCCAGATAGGAATAATTTCCGTAATTGCGGTTAAGCGTAGTGGCGTCCCCAGCTGGAATCGAACCAACATCTAAGCCTTAGGAGGGCCTTGTTTTATCCATTAAACTATGGGGACCTAACGTTGTGAGGAACTATTATACGTAGTTCCGTTAAATACGAAACCTTTTGATTAATCAATAAGGTGCCGAAGGTTTCCATGGTATAGGTTTAAAATTAACCTGCTCGTTCGTCGTATAGAATAATTAAACGTTGTGGGCGGTGAGTTTCGCAACTTTCTAAATAAAAAAAGGCCCTGATACAGATGTATCAGAGCCTTTATCGTTAAGCCTCTTTTACATTAAATATCCGTTGTTGGGAATTTATCGATTGCTGTTTTTAGCACATCTGACTCCGTTGGAGTAGCAATGCCAATACTACCGTCACTCTCTTTAGCAGTATCACCAGACACCTGCCCAGACTCAGCTACCGATGTGCTATCGCTTTCAGAATTAGATGGAACAGACTCTATCGACGGTAAAATCAAATCTTCTGGTGGAAGCTCAAGATCTACGGTATCGATCGTTACTTCGGTTTCCAGCCCGATGGTAACAATATCGTTTTCCTCTGGAAGGGTAATTATATCTTCCGGCAATGTGCTCTCAGATGTCACCACTTGAGAATCAGTGTTTAACTCGACGGTTTGTTCAGACTGCGCACTAAATTCAACAACGGTAGGCGCTTTGGGTTCATCAGTAGCTTCCGTTTCTGAGCTTTGTGATGCACTTACCGACTCCGATGAACTATTTGCCATAGTTTCAGCTGAGTTACTTGTTTCTACTACTGCTACACCTTCACCAGATGCCGTCACAAACACGTTAAACTCAGCCTGTTCGACAGTACCATCTGGATACTCAATACGGTAAGTAAAGGTATCTGTTAAGGTGCCACCAAATACGGCTTGGGTGTTGTCTGGGGTATACGTGTACGCACCCGTTTCATCAATCTGCAGCGTACCGTAATCACCCACTAACGTAATGCCGCCAGTGGTATCTTGGAAAATTGTTCCATCAGTAGATACAGTTACATCGTATGTTGGGCCAAATAGCACATCGTTTTCGAACAGATTGCCCGTGGCGGTTTGTACGCCGCTGACTTCAAACTGGTCAAGGTAGTTGATGGTAGAGGATAGATCTACACTAATACTACCGGCTACGCCAACGCCTGTCGTACCGCTCATTGACAGACGGTACAAGCCTTCAGTTAATCCGTTGACGGTAAGCACGGTGTCGCCATCAATGCCTAATAAGCTAACAAGCTCGCCGTTCGGGAAAACTCTATACTCTTCCCATACTCCGTTTTCAAACTTTTCTACAGTAACAGTAAGGCTTGAAACCAGTGACAGCAGGCTACCATTATCAACGTTTAACGTAATATCTTGAGTCGTGTCTGTAGCGACGGCAAACGTACTGCTGGTATCGCTAAAGCTGCCCCCAAGCCCAAGTAAATAACCATGAGAAAGCGCATCTAGTTCACTAGGGCCAGTGTCTGAAACAAAATCATAGGTCAATTCAGCACGTGCTGAGTCTGCCGATACCCCTTGCCCTGATAGGTTAAAGTTAAGGTTGGCGGTGGAGGTATTAGTACCATCTGAAATGGTGTAGCTGAAGCTATCTGTACTACCCAAGCCGTCGCGCACGCCGTTGGCCACGTAGGTGTAGCTTCCGTCTTCAAAGATGGTGAGGTCGCCATAATCACCCTCAATGGTAATGCCAGATAAACCAGTACCTAATACGGTCACCGACTCACCATTGGTATGAGTAACTTGCGTCACTACGCCGCCCTCGGCAATGCTATCGGCCACATCGCCTGTGTTAGCAGCATCGATAACATTACCCGACGTTGTAGTACTACCTTCAAACGCGTATTCAGTGAGTGTTGAAGTTATATCGGTAGACTGAAGCAAGGTAAGTGTATTGCTTAGTAATGCTGCCGCGACCGCATCTAATACAGTATCGGCCAATGCGCCCAGCCCTAATAGATTAAGTCCAGTAGTAATGGTACTCACTAAGTCGCCGGCGCCTATGGTATCTGCTGTGCTTAAGGCTGGCTCAAGGACAAGGTTTCGTACAACCGTACCTAAACCAAGCCCATTTAATATACTCGCGTTAGTGCCGTTTAGTGCGTCCTCAACAGCAGTTAACACTACCTCTTGGTTTTCTTCCCCAAGCACCACGCCGCCATCACCTAACTCTGTTAGCGTAATCGAGCCGTCGCTATTTTGATCGAATAATGTTTCAAGCACACTTTCATCATTGCGAACAACCACGGTGTAATCACCGGCAGGTAGCCCTGAGAATTTTGCAACCAGCGTATCGTCACCGGTTACTCCGATAAGGTTTATACCTACCGCATCACCTATTAACGGATTGTCCGGCGTCATAGCTGTAGCAACCACGTTGCCATCTGCATCAATAATGTCAACACGATACGCATCGGCAACGGCAACCAGCGCTGTTTGGCTGACCTCGACTACCACTTCGCCAAAGTAACCAGCATCAACGGTAAGCGTTGTGCTAGCCTCTGGCGAACCTGCCACTGGTGAGCTTTCTGCTAAGCCTATCACCTGGAAGTCGCTGTCGGTAACTGGTGCATTTACAATGGCAGTTTGTGCGCCCAATTCCATGTCATTATTATCTGTCTGTGCTACTACTGTAGGGAAGTCGCTGCCAGAAATGGTGATGGTAAGTGCCGCAATATCAGAGGTTGCACCGTCTGATAGGGTGTAGTTAAACACTTCGTCTTGGCCGATTGCACTGCGATCGCCGTCGGCAGTGTAGGTATACGTACCGTCTGCAGAAATTTCTAGTACACCATAATTACCTTGAATAGTAACTGTACCTGCAGCAGGAACAGTAACGCTATCACCAGATGCATTGGTAACAAGCGTCACTTGCGCGCCGTCTAAGATAGTGTCCGAGCCCACGCCACTTAAATCACCATTAATCAGGTTACCTTGTGCCACTAAATCACCCGTATAAGTGTATTCCGTTAACGTGGTGGTAATGTCAGTGTCTTGTAAAAGGGTTAAGGTATTGCTAAGCAACGCATCGGCAACAACACTTAAAATATCATCAAGGAAGCCAGTTAAGCCAATTGCATCAAGAGGGGCGGTAAGTAAATTAACAAGCTGTCCTGCGCCAATTACTGTAGTCGTATCCAGAAGTGTCTCTAGTACTCCCCTTACTTGCGTGCCAACCGTACCAAGTGGAATACCTAAAACGCCGGTATTTAACGTTGCTTCAATAGTATCAAGAACTACCGCCTGATTGTCTGGCCCAAGTACCACGCCAGCTGTACCAAGCTCATCAAGGTCAATATCGTTACTGTTGTCATTGTCTAACAAATCTTCAAGTAAGTTCTCATCATTGCGAACCACCACACTGTAGTTGCCAGCATCAAGGCCTGCTAACGTGAACGAAATGGTCTCGTCGCCGGTAACATCAAAAATGTCTAGTCCACCGACATCTGCAAGTTTTGAATCTGCGCTTACTCCTTGGTAAACAAGCTGACCGCTCTCGTCATACACCTCAACAATGTAGGCATCGGCAACAGCAACCAGTGCTATTTGGTCAACCTCTACTAACACTTCACCTACATGGTTAGGGGAAACGGTAAAGGATGCACTTGCATCAACACCGCCTGTAGCTTCAACTAAGCCGATAACATCTACGTTGCTGGTGGTTTCTGGTGGGTTGACCGTGACCACCGGCTCGCCCATATCGACTCCGTTTCCATCATTAATGGCATCGAGGGCTTGTACAACCACATTTTGGCTCGCTGTGCTTGCCGAATTACCGGCGTCGTCGGTGACTGTTGCCACTACCGAATAGGTACCCGCTGGTAGCGTTGTACCTGTTAGATCTAGGCTCCAGTTGCCGCTTCCATCAATGGTGAGTTCAGGGTCAGTGCCAAAGGTATAGGACGTGCCATCAATAATGACAGTCAGAGTAGTATTGTCACCAAGGTCAACTGTTCCATTGAAAACCAGCGTGTTATCGCTAGTTATAAAGTCTCCAGCCACCCCAGAATCGTTTGAGATACTGTCGAACGTTACCGTTTGAGCATTATTGTTTTCATCAATACTGGTATCGATAACAATTGAACCTGTAGCTGAGTCAGAATTACCCACGGCATCTGTAGCGGTAACCGTTGCCGTGTAATTACCTTCAGCAAGCAGAGCGACGACATTGTCAGCCAAAGTCCATGTGCCGTCACCATTGTTGGTAGCGGTGTAATCATTGCCGTCAATTGTCACTACCACAACCGCATTCGTGTCGTTCACCGTACCAGTAAGTTCTGGCGTGGTGTCGTTGGTGGTCAAATCGTTTATGGCTACCGTAGGCGCAGTGGTATCAATTACCACGGTACCGGTGTTGGTCACCGTGTTGCCCGCGGCGTCTGTTGCAGTCACTGACGTTGGGTAGCTACCTTCTGCTAATGTGGCAACTACATCATCGGCTAGTGTCCACGTGCCGTCACCATTGTTGGTAGCGGTGTAATCATTGCCGTCAATCGTCACCACCACTACCGCGTTAGGGTCGTTTACTGTACCGGTGAGTTCTGGTGTGGTGTCGTTGGTGGTCAGGTCGTTTATTGCTACCGTAGGCGCAGTGGTATCAATTACCACGGTACCGGTGTTGGTTACCGTGTTGCCCGCGGCGTCTGTTGCAGTCACTGACGTTGGGTAGCTGCCTTCAGCGAGTGTTGCTACCACGTTGTCAGCCAGTGTCCAGGTACCGTCACCGTTGTTGGTAGCGGTGTAATCATTGCCGTCAATCGTCACCACCACAATTGCATTCGGATCGTTCACTGTACCGGTAAGTTCAGGCGTGGTGTCATTGGTGGCCAGGTCGTTTATTGCAACCGTAGGCGCAGTGGTATCAACCACTACGGTACCTGTGTTGGTGCTGACGTTACCGTCAGGGTCGGTTGCCGTAACGGTTGCGGTATAGCTGCCTTCGGCGAGCGTGGCGACTGCGTCATCAGCCAGCGTCCACGTGCCGTTACCGTTATTAGTGGCGGTGTAGTCGTTACCGTCGATAGTCACTACCACAACTGCGTTCGCATCATCAACCGTACCTGTCAGCGCTGGTGTCGTATCGTTGGTGGTTAAGTCATTAATTGCCACTACCGGCGCTATAGCATCTACGGTGTCAGTCACAGATCCGCTGGTATTGCCCGCTTCATCTGTAGCCGTGGCCGTTACTACAACACCATCAGACAATGGTGTATCAGGCGTAACGCTCCAATTGCCGTCGCCATCCGCGATGACGGTGAAATCTGGCGTGCCGTCGCCGTCTATATCTACATTTACCGTTGCGCCCGCTTCTGCAGTGCCTGTGATCTCAGTACCGTTGCCAGCATCGACGGTAGGCGATGCTGGTGCAGTGGTATCAACCACTACGGTACCGGTGTTGGTGCTGACGTTACCGTCAGGGTCGGTTGCCGTAACGGTTGCGGTATAGCTGCCTTCGGCGAGCGTGGCGACTGCGTCATCAGCCAGCGTCCACGTGCCGTTACCGTTATTAGTGGCGGTGTAGTCAATACCGTTAATGGTAATGACCACCGTGGCTGTTGGGTCGTCAACCGAACCAGTAAGCGCTGGTGTAGTGTCATTTGTTGTTAAGTCGTTGAAGTCAACGACTGGCGCCGCCGCGTCAACGGTGTCTGAGGCTGGGTTGCTAATGTTGCCCGCTGCGTCAGTTGCCGTTACGGTCACAATTACGCCATCGGAAAGTGGTGTATCAGGCGTAATACTCCAATTGCCGTCGCCATCAGCAATGACGGTGAAATCAGGCGTGCCGTCGCCATCCACGTCCACATTAACGGTTGCGCCTGCTTCGGCGGTACCAGTAATTTCGGTGCCGTTGCCCGCATCCACAGTAGGGATTGCAGGTGGTGTGGTATCAATAACTACCGTTCCTGAATTTGCCCCCTCATTGCCATCGGCATCAGTAGCTATAACGGTAGCTGTGTAGCTGTCATCGGCAAGTGCTGCCAATGTATCGTCAGCCAGCGTCCAACTTCCATCTCCATTGTTAGTTGCGGTGTAGTCCACACCATCAATGGTCACTACTACGATAGCGTTTGGATCGTCCACCGTACCGGTTAGTTCTGGTGTAGCGTCATTAGTAGTTAAGTCGTTGATTGTAACGACTGGCGCAACAGCGTCTACTGTATCTGACGCTGGTGCACTGACATTGCCAGCTTCATCGGTAGCCGTTGCCGTAACAACCACGCCATCGGCCAGAGGTGTAGTGGGTGTTACTGACCAATTTCCATCGCCATCCGCGATGACGGTGAAATCTGGCGTGCCGTCGCCATCCACGTCTACGTTCACGGTTGCGCCTGCTTCAGCGGTACCGGTAATGTCTGTGCCGTTGCCAGCATCGACGGTAGGCGATGCTGGTGCAGTGGTATCAATCACCACAGTACCAGAGTTAGTTCCGGTGTTACCATCGGCGTCAGTAGCAGTGACCGTAGCGGTATAGCTACCTTCAGCCAGCGCAGCTACTGCATCGTCAGCCAGTGTCCAGCTGCCATCACCATTGTTTGTCGCGGTATAGTCTGTACCGTTAATGGTAACGACCACGATGGCGGTTGGATCGTCTACCGAACCGGTAAGTGCAGGCGTTGTGTCGTTAGTCGTTAGGTCGTTAAAGGCAACGATAGGCGCAACAGCGTCTACTGTATCTGACGCTGGGCTACTCGTATTGCCAGCTTCATCGGTTGCTGTTGCCGTGACAACCACGCCATCTGCTAGCGGTGTACTGGGTGTTACTGACCAGTTACCATCGCCATCAGCAATAACCGTGAAATCAGGTATGCCATCACCGTCAACGTCTACGTTTACGACAGCGCCTGCTTCGGCTGTACCGGTAATTTCGGTACCATTGCCTGCATCAACAGCAGGGGCAGTAGTATCGATAACTCCACCATTTTCGTTTGCAGTCGCCGTATTGCCCGCACCATCAGTTGCCGTTGCAGTGACAGAATAATTACCTTCAGATAAGGCCGCTGGCACATCTACAGAGAAGGTGCCATTAGCTTGAACAATGGCGTCAAAGGTTTGCGTATTACCAGCATTATCAGTAACGCTGATGGATACGATGCTACCTGGAGCAATATCTGTAGTACCGGAAATGGTCGGTGTTGTGTCATTTCCTGTACCAAGCTGATCCAAGGTTAGGTTTGGCACGGCTGTATTGATATTGCCGCTGGTAGTAACAGACGCCGAGTTTCCAGCAGCATCAGTGGCGGTAGCGCTAACATTGAAGTTACCGTCTGCCATTGCATTAGGCACATCGGCGCTGAAGTCTCCGTTACTATCGACAATAGCCGTAAATGTCTGTTCTGCTCCTGCGCTGTCGGTGACGGTTATGGTCACTGAACTACCTGGGCTTAAATCGGTGCTGCCGGTAATCGTTGGCGTAGTATCGTTACCTGTGCCTTGTGCATCTAAGTTGATAGTCGGCGCGGTAGTGTCTACGCTACCGTTTGTTTCAGTGGCAGTAGTCTCATTGCCTGCTGGGTCTTGGGCAACCGCTGTGACGGTATAGCCTCCTTCAGCCATTAGGTTAGGCACGTCGGCCGAGAAACTGCCGTCTCCCTGAACGGTTGCATCGAAGGTCTGGCTTACACCTGCGTTATCCGTAACCGTAATCGTTATCGTAGCACCTGCAGGCAGGTCAGTATTCCCTGATATTGTAGGTGTAGTGTCACTGTCTGGGGCTAGTGTATCTAACGATAGAGTAGGGGCTGTCGTATCAATAACGCCTGTATTGTCTACGACGGTAGTGCTATTGCCCGCTTCATCACTCGCCGTGGCTTCAACACTGTATGCACCTTCAGCTAAAGGCGCAGGCACATCCACTGTAAAGTTTCCATCTACATCAACTGTAGCCGTGATGGTTTGGACATTTCCTGCGCTGTCAGTTACCACAAGAGTAACTTCACTGCCCTGCGCAAGATTTGTGCTGCCAGATAGGGTAGGCGTTGTGTCATTGCCTTCCTCAAGTGGCGTTAATGTTAGTGATGGTGCTGTAGTGTCTATGCTTCCAGCATCACTCGCTGTCGCTGTATTACCTGCTTCATCACTGATAGTAGCGCTTACCGTGAAGTCGCCTTCAGCTAAATCCGTACCCGGGGAGATAGAGAAAGAACCATCGGCCTGTACCACTGCACTTAAGGTCTGGGTCGCACCGGCGCTATCCGTTACCAAAATAGTGACCACAGAGCCCGCAGGTTCATCGGTTGTTCCGGTAATGAGTGGCGTAACGTCGTTAGTGGTATCTGCAACATCCATAGTAAGTGCAGGTACAAGCGTATCGACTAGGCCTGCTTCATTATCGGTTGTACTGTTGTTTGCTGCATCGGTGGCGGTTGCAGAGACTGTGAAATTGCCTTCAGCCATCGCCGCTGGTACGTCGGCTGAAAATGCGCCGCCTGCAGCAACCAATGCAGAGAACACTTGGGTATTACCGGCACTATCAACAACGGTTATCTGCACCGTAGAACCTTGAGGCAAATCTACAGTACCGCTAATGGTTGGGGTTGAGTCGCTAACTGTGCCAGGCTCATCCAGAGTAATAACAGGTGAAATTGTGTCGATTACGCCTGTTTCAGCGTCGGACGCTGTATTGCCAGCCTCATCAACAACCGTTGCTTGAACCGTATAGTTACCCTCCGCCATAGTGGCCGGGACGTCTACGCTAAAGGAGCCGTCGCTTTGTACGGTTGCTGATAAGGTTTGAATATTGCCAGCGTTATCTGTGACGGTAATTGAAACCGTGCTTCCAACAGGTTGATCGGTTGTACCGTTAATTGTTGGCGTTGCATCATTTCCTACACCTGGCTCTGTCACATCGACTGCCGGTGATGTGGTATCTACCACGCCGCCAGTTTCAGAGTCAGAACCTGTATTACCCGCGCCGTCAGTTACCTCTGCGACAATGGTGTAGCTACCTTCGGCCAAATCAGCAGGTACGCTTGCGCTAAAGGTGCCATCACCTTGCACGGCTGCAGTAAAGGTTTGCACAGCACCTGCGCTATCAGTCACTGTTAACGTGACGGTGGCACCAACTGACGCGTTCGTTGTACCTGAAATGAGAGGTGTAGCGTCGTTTGTTTGACCAAGGGCATCTAACGTAATGTCCGGGGCACTAGCATCAATATTGCCGCTATCAGTGACTGTCGTGCTATTGCCCGCAGCATCGCTCGCACTGGCTGACACATCATAGTTGCCGTCGACAAGCACGCTGGGTACCTCAACTGAGAAAGCGCCATCCGCATCAACCGTAGCGGTAAGATTTTGTACATTACCGCCTGCATCGGCCACAACCAGTGTAATTGTTGCTCCTTCTGGAAGGTCGGTAGTACCGCTCAATATTGGCGTAGCGTCATTGCCGTTGGCCACAGGGTCTAAGTTGATAACAGGCGGGATGGTGTCGATTGTACCGTTGTTATCAACCGCTGTGTTTTGATTACCTGCATCATCAGTCGCCGTCACTTCTACTGTGTAATCGCCTTCTGCAAGGTCAACCGGCACGTCAGCACTAAAGCTACCGTTCGCTTGAACTGTGGCGGTGAAGGTTTGCGTATTACCCTGGCTGTCCGTCACGCTAATGCTTACGTTGCTGCCCGCAGCCAAGTCGGTGGTTCCCGATATAGTCGGTGTAGCATCGTTGGTTAAACCTTGTGCGTCTAACGAAAGTGTTGGCGCTGCTGTATCTATGACACCGTTGTTATCTATTGCCGTTGCAGAATTACCCGCATCGTCAGTAGCAGTAACGGTTGCGCTGAAACTGCCTTCAGCTAAATCGGCGGGAACATCAGCACGGTAAGTGCCATCGTTTAGAACTGTGGCTGTGAATGTCTGGGTGTTTCCAGCGTTGTCTGTCACGCTTATGCTTACCGTATCGCCAGCATTGAGGTCTGTGGTGCCAGAGATAGACGGTGTTGCATCATTACCAAGCCCTTGTGTATCGATAGTTATCGATGGCGCCGTAGTATCGATGTTGCCGCCATTTTCGGTTACCGATGCACTGTTGCCTGCGCCGTCTGTGGCTGTAGCAGTAACAGAATAGTCACCTTCAGGTAAGCTTGCAGGGACGTCAGCGGTAAAGCTACCGTCGCCTTGTACTATGGCGCTGAATGTTTGCGTGTTTCCAGCGCTGTCAGTCACGGTTAGCGTGACAGTGCTACCTGGTGCTAAATCGGTATTACCTGAAATGGTTGGCGTGGTGTCGTTGTCTGTTCCTAATGGTTCAAGCGATAAGGTCGGCGCTGCTGAGTTTATGTTGCCACTTACTGAATCTGTGGCGGTATTACCCGCAGCATCAGCCGCCGTTGCAGTAACGTCGAAGTTTCCGTCAGCCATAGGATTAGGCACATCAGCACTGAAGTCGCCATTAGCATCAACAAATGCAGTAAAAGACTGCACAGAGCCAGCACTGTCAGTCACCGTGATAGTCACTGTACTGCCTGCATCCAAGTCTGTGCTACCGCTAATCGTTGGCGTGGTATCGTTTCCTGTACCAAATGGATCTAGGTTAATAACGGGGGCAGTGGTATCTACGCTACCGCCCGTTTCAGAATCGGAACCTTGGTTGCCCGCCGGGTCTTGAGCCGCAGCGGAGACCGTATAGTCTCCTTCAGCTAGTGGTGAAGGTATATTTGCTGCAAAACTGCCGTCGGTTTGTACCGTTGCCGCAAAGGTTTGCGTATTACCGGCACTGTCGACCACCGTTAGGGTAACAATGGCGCCAGCAGGAAGGTTTGTGGTGCCAGAAATAGTTGGCGTTGGGTTATTCTCAGGCGCTAATTCATTTAGGTTTAGCTCAGGTGGTGTTGTGTCGATGGCGCCTGAATTATCGAGTATAGATGAGCTGTTACCGGCTTCATCAGTGGCTGTTGCTTCAACACTGTACGAACCTTCAGCCAGTGCCGCGGGTAGGTCCACTGTAAAGTTTCCTGCAGCATCAACCGTTGCCGTGACCGTTTGAATGTTGCCGGTACTATCTGTGATAACCAAGGATACAACGCTACCTTCAGCTAGATCTGTGCTACCGGAAATGGTTGGCGTTGTGTCATTGCCTAGTCCTTGAGGGTCCAAGGTTAGGGTAGGCGCTGTGGTGTCAATGGTGCCCGCTGCATTGGCTGACGCACTGTTGCCTGCATCGTCGGTAGCCGTAGCGGTAACATTATAGTCACCTTCGGTCAGTGCATCTGGCACATCCACACTGAAGTTGCCGTTTGTATCAACCGTTGCGGTAACAGTTTGTGTATTACCAGTGTTGTCGGTAATCGACAGCGTAACGCTCTCACCTGCTGCTAAGTCCGTAGTGCCTGAAATAGTAGGCGTAGTATCGTTATTTGAACCCAGCGCATCTAGTGATATAGCGGGGACGACGGTATCGACGACCCCGTTATTGTCGGTGACAGATGCACTATTTCCGTTGCTGTCAGTAGCGGTAGCGATTACTGAGTAATCACCCTCGGCAAGAGGTACGGGGACGTCAGCACTAAAGTTACCGCTCGCATCAACTAGTGCGGTAAAGGTTTGCGTATTGCCAGCACTGTCAGTGACTGAAAGCGTCACGGTAGACCCCGCAGTTAGGTCAGTCGTACCCGATATGGTTGGTGTAGTATCGCTAACCGTAACCTGGGCGTCTAAAGACAGTGCAGGCGCACTGGTATCTAGGGTGCCCGTGTCGGTGGAGGTTGTTGTATTTCCTGCCTCATCGGTAGCGCTTGCGGTTACGGTATAGCTGCCATCTGGCATAGCATTGGGTACATCCGCGCTGAATGAACCGTTCGCGTCCACAATTGCATCAAAGGTTTGCGTATTGCCTGCGCTATCAGTAACGGTTAATGTTACCGTGCTTCCTGGTGCTAAATCAGTGCTCCCCGATATGTTAGGCGTTTCATCATTGCCTGTACCTTGCGGATTTAGCGTAAGCACAGGGGCAGTGGTGTCAATATTGCCACCATCTTCAGATGTGGTTGTTGAGTTACCAGCATCATCTGTTGCAGTAACCTCTACGCTGTAGTCGCCTTCTGGCAGTGAAGTCAATACTTCTGTAGCGAAGTTGCCATCTGTATCAACCAATGCGTTGATGGTTTGCGTGTCGCCATTGCTGTCGGTTACGGTGATCACCACGACAGCACCTTCGGGTAAATCTGTATTACCTGAAATAACCGGTGTAGTGTCATTACCTGAATCTAACGGATTGACGCTAACAACAGGCGCTTGCGTATCAATGTTTCCATTTGTCTCGTTTGCAGACGCGGTGTTACCTTGCGCATCGCTTACTGTTGCCGTAACGGTGAAGTCGCCCTCGGCCAGTGCGTTAGGTACATCCGTGCTGAATGTTCCGTCTGCTTCCACGGTAACTTGGAAGCTTTGCGAGTCACCATTGGCATCCACAACGGTAATGGTGACAAGTGTGCCGGGAGTAACATCAGTAGTACCTGAGATAGTTGGGGTTACGTCGCTGGTAGAGCTTTGCGTGTCAAGGGTTAACAGTGGTGCTTGGCTATCTACATTGCCTGTTGTATTGGCATTTGCGGTATTACCTGCACTGTCAGTTGCACTGGCGGTAACCGTGAAGTCGCCGTCGGCTAATGCGTTTGGCACATCTACATTAAAGCTACCATTAGCATCGACCAAGGCATTAACAGTTTGCGTGTTTCCAGCGCTATCAGTCACTACTAGCGTTACTATGCTTCCTTCAGGAAGATCAGTGGTGCCTGAAAGCGTCGGCGTTGTGTCCCCAGTACTGCCAGGGTTTTCCAGGGTTAGCGCTGGGGCAGTAGTATCAATGGTGCCGCCATTATCGGTCACCGTTGTCGTATTGCCATCACCGTCGGTCGCGCTGGCGGTTACTGTGTAAGCACCATCAGGTAGTGGTGACGTAACATCTGCACTAAAGCTTCCATCTGCACCTACTGTCGCGGTAATCGTCTGCGTGTTCCCTGCGCTATCCGTTACGGTTAAGGTAACCGTACTTCCTTCAGGTAAGCTTGTGGTACCTGAAATAGCGGGCGTACTGTCATTCGTTTCGTCTTGTCCATCTAGCACTAACGTTGGTGCATTCGTATTGATGTTACCTGTTGTGCTGTCAGTCGCTTCATTACCTGCCTCGTCTTCTGCCGTGGCGCTAACTGTGTAGTCTCCATCTGCCAGTTCTTGGGGTACGTCGACAGAGAAATTGCCGTTAGCATCGACTAGGGCGTTAATAGTTTGCGTATTACCTTCGCTATCCACTAACGTTAGCGAGACAACACTTCCTTCCGGCAGATCGGTGCTGCCCGATAAAGTCGGCGTGGTATCGTTGCCAGAACCCACTGGGTTTAGAGAAAGTGTTGGTGCCGTTGTGTCAATGCTGCCAACATTTTCGGTTACACTCGCGGTATTACCATTTTCATCCACGGCAGTTGCTGTAACCGTGTAGTTACCTTCTGCCAATGCGCTAGGCACTTCAACGCTAAAGGCTCCGTTTTCATCAACAAGGGTTTCGATGGTTTGCTGATTACCTAAGCTATCGGTAACGACCAGTGTAACCGTACTACCTTGTGGTAAATCTGTAGCACCGCTAATAAGCGGTGTAGTATCGTTGCCCACGTCTTGTGGATCGAGAGTAAGCGTTGGTGCCGCAGTATCAATATTGCCTTGCGTTGATGCAGAATCTTGGTTGCCCGCATCGTCAGTGACCGTGGCGGTAACGGTAAAGTCGCCGTCGGCAAGCTCTGCTGGCACATCAACAGAGAAGGTACCGTCATTTTCGACTATAGCGATAAAAGTCTGCGTATTTTCTGCACTGTCTGTAACAGTGATAGATACACTGCTACCTGGTGCTTGGTCTGTGCTACCGGAAATGGTTGGCGTAGCATCATTAGTACTGCCTTGAGCATCTAAGTTAACTAGCGGTGATGTTATATCAATATTGCCGCCGGTTTCCGTTGCCGTTGCGGTATTGCCGTTTGCATCGGTCGCCGCAGCCGTTACGCTATATTCACCTTCTGCTAATGGATTGGGAACATCGACACTGAAATTACCAGAACCGTCTACCGTTGTCGTAAATGTTTGCGTATTGCCAAGCGCATCGGTAACAGACAGTGTGACAGTGCTGCCAGCTGGTAAATCGGTAGTACCGGAGATAGTAGGCGTGGTGTCGTTATCATCACCAAGTGGGTCAAGGGTTAAGCTTGGCGCATTGCTGTCCACTGTGCCAGTTTGTGACGTTGAAGCACTATTTCCCGCAGTATCGGTAGCTGTTGCTTCAACAGTGTAGTCGCCGTCAGCGAGTTCAGCGGGAACGTCTGCGCTAAATTCGCCGTTCGCGTCTACTGTGGCAGTAAAGGTTTGGCTGTTTCCAGCACTATCGGTAACGGTAAGTGTAACCGTGCTGCCCGCTTCTAAGTTTGTAGAACCGCTAATTGAAGGTGTCGTGTCATTCCCTGTGCCAAGTGATTCTAGTGAAATGGTGGGGGCTTGCGTATCAATGTTGCCGCCATTTTCAGTGACAGTCGTTGTATTGCCTGCATCGTCTGTAGCACTGGCCTCTACGGTATATTCACCCTCAGTAAGCGGCGTTTGCACATCGACGTTAAAATCACCGTTATCATCAACAATTGCATTGATAGTTTGCGTGTTGCCCGCGCCGTCGGTAACCACAATGGTTACCGTTGAACCAGGCGGTAAATCGGTAGAACCAGAAATCGACGGCGTGGTGTCGCTGCCGTCAGTTTGTGGGTCTAGAGAAAGCGCTGGTGCGGTAGTGTCGACGCTACCCCCGTTATCGTCAGCCGTAATCGTATTGCCTGCGGCATCAGTTGCTTCGACAGAAACCTCATAGTTGCCCTCTGCTAGCGCTCCATCCACATCGGCGCTGAAATTACCATTTTCATCAACAACGGCGGTAACAGTCTGCGAATTGCCCTGACTATCGGTGACGGTAATAGCGACCTCGCTGCCCGCTGGTAAATCTGTATTACCTAAGATAGTCGGTGTTGTGTCGTTAGTATCCGTTTGCGGGTCGATGTTCACGACCGGTGGCGTGGCATCAAGTACAGTAGTGGCCGTGGCGGTAGAGCTATTACCATTTTCGTCTGTCACCGTCACTTCAATCTCGTATTCGCCTTCTTCAGAGCCAGGAGGGAATGCTACATTGAAGTTGCCATTCTCATCGGTTGTCCCCGTTATTGTCTGGCTGTTGCCGTCGCTATCTGTAATAACAACCACAACCTCTGAATTAGGTGCGTCTGACGAACCTCCTATACCTTCACTACCGTTGGTAGGAGAGCCGGTTTCAATAACAACATCAGGGCCTTGGGTATTGATAACCGCATCGATTGACGTTGAAGCGGTATTGCTCGCCACATCAGACACAGAAGCAGTTACCGTGAAGTCGCCGTTTGCCAGTGCTTGCGGAACTTCAGCACTGAAGCTACCGTCTTCTTGCACTGTCGCAGTAATGGTTTGCGTTGTGCCGTCTGAATGTACGATTTCTAGCGTGACTATCGCACCCGGTTCTGCGTCGGTGTCGCCATTTATCACTGGTGTGTCATCATTGGTTGAGCCAATAGGCTCAAGGCTAATGGATGGCGCCGTGGTGTCAATTTCGCCTGTTACTGTAGTAGTCGAGCTATTACCTGCCGGTGTCGTTACGGTTACATCTACCGTGTACTCACCTTCGCTAAGCTCCGCTGGCACGTCTTCGTTGAATGTGCCGTCAGCGCCCACTGTGGTAACGATTGTTTGTTCGTTACCCTCGCTATCTGTAACCACAATGACGACTTCACTGCCAGGAGGGGCATCGGTTTCACCAGAAACGTTTGGAGTGGTATCGTTTGTTGGCGCAGGTTGGTTTACGGTCGTCGAAGGACTCGTAGAATCGTAATCGCCGCTCGCTGTTGCTTGTGCGGTGTTACCCGCACCATCTGTCACCTCGGCAGTTACGCTGTATGTACCCTCTGCCACTGCATTTGGAACTTCAACGGTAAAGGTACCATCGGCAAGCACAGTCGTAGTAAAGGTTTGAGTAACACCTGCACTATCGGTAACGGTAAGTGTTATTGTGCTTCCTGGCACCGCATCCGTTAAACCAGAAAGGGTGGGTGTAGCATCGCCATTTATTCCTGGGGCGTTTAATGAGATGGTTGGTGCAGTCACGTCGATAGCGCCCTGAGCTTCGGCACTGGCCGTATTTCCTGCTTGATCTGTTACGCTGGCGTTAACCGTAAATTCGTCTTCAGCTAATTCAATAGGCACATCTACAGAGAAGGTGCCGTCAGCTTGCACTGTGGTGGTAAGCGTTTGTACGTTACCCGCACTGTCTGTCACGGTTAGGGTAATAGTCGAACCAGGCGCAGCATCAGTCGTACCTGAAAGCGTGGGGGTAGTGTCGTTGTTTGTGCCTTGTGCATCTAACGAAATTACCGGTGCAGTCGTATCAATTTCACCGGTATTGGCATCGGTAGCTGTATTGCCCGCCGCATCGGTAACGGTGGCCTCAACAGAATATTCGCCTTCCGCTAATTCATCAGGTACATCCACAGAGAAGGTACCGTCAGCTTGCACTGTGGTAGTAAGCGTTTGTACGTTCCCTGCACTGTCTGTCACCGTTAGCGTCACGGTAGAACCTGACGTTGCGTCAGTGTTGCCCGATAAGGTCGGGGTAGAGTCGTTATTAAGAGGAATACCGTCGAGTGTGACGGTAATGTCTGCGGCTTCGTCACCGCCGTCACCAAACTGTTCTGACGTTATCTCTTCGTTATCGTTGGCGCCTTGCTCAAATTCAAAAGCGACGGGATCTACATTTTCATTGATTCTGTCGACACGAACAAAGTTACTGCCACCTGCACCGCCGCCACCATCTAAACCAGCAGCGGTGGCTTCTAACGATTCTAAAATATCATCATCGCCAGCAAGTACGTCTAAAAAATCTTGGTCGAGATTCTGGCTATCTCCTGTTTGATCAAGCAATGCATTAAGATCTTCAACGCTGTCGTCGAAAACAGCAAATTCATCATCGCTGTCAACATCTGAAAAGGCCAATTGAAGAGGGAAAGTAACAGTTTGGCCAGCAGGTAATTCTCTCACAATGCCATCAATACTGACTAGTACTGTACTACCATCGGGGATTGTAAGGCTGTCTCCTTCGAATAAGGTGGTGTTTTCACTGGCAGCAAATTGCTCACCCGTTTCTGGGCGCTCTACCAAAACTTCACCATTTACTTCTACAATAATTACATCGGCCATTTTGAACCCTTTTCAAATATCACTGAAACTCTTTAGTTTAAGACTAGCAGCGAAAATGAAATTGGTTACCGGACCGTGGTACAGGTACTGGTATACCTTCGTCGAATCTCTAGGTAGTTCCCCCTAATTTATTAATTTTAAGAAAGAATTAGACTTATGTTGGTTGGCAGAAGTTTTAATTAACTACTAGGCTAAGGTCACGTTGAGATAATTTTTATATCTGGCTTTATTAATATATATGAGTGATGTAGGTATGAAGAAAAGACAAATTTTATGGCTACTTGGGCTGGTAACATTTTCCTTATCTGCGCAAGAGTCTTCGCTCGGAATGGGCAGTCCTTCTTTAGAGCATTATGTAAGCAAATCTATTAATTCAAACCCTGAGATTCAGGCAAGTTGGCGGCAACTTCAAATTGCCATGAAAGATGTTGATATTGCAAAATCCGGTTATCTACCTTCTATTGACGTTCTAGCTTCCAGCGCCTATACCGAGAGAAATTATGGGTTAGATCAAGATTACGCAGGCCACACTGCTGAAATTAGGTTAACGCAATTACTTTACGATGGCTTTTTCACCTCTAGCGAAGTGAGTAGGTTCAAACAAGCTCAAGTGGTTCGTTACTATGAATTGATGGGCGAGATAGAACAAAAGTCACTTGAAACCGCATTAGCTTATATGGATGTTCAGCTTTATCGAGAGTTGCTTTCATTGGCAGAAAAGAACCTCATTACCCATGTGGATGTCTTTAAGCAAATCGAAGAAAGTGTGATAGCAGGCGTTGGCCGAAGAGCTGACTTGGAACAAATTAGTGGTCGACTTTCGCTGTCAGAGTCCAATGTTTTAACTGAGCTGTCTAACCTGCATGATGTAACCGCTAGATTTTTAAGAATTGTTGGGGAGAAACCTGCAGAAGCATTAGCCGAGGTGTCACTTTCAGAGGCTATGCCTGCGTCAGTAGCAATGGATTTAGAATCCATATTGTTAGCGGCATACGAAACTAATCCGTCTTTCAATGCAACAATTTATAATATCGACGCACAACGTTTTGCAATTGATAGCGCAAGAAGTCGATATCATCCTCAAGTTAACTTAACCGCGAGTTACGGGGCGCAAACACGAGACGAAGCGGCACTAAATAATACTATTTCTGAAGCGAGTGTGGGGGTTAACTTTTCGTATAATATATACAACGGCGGTGCTGACAGAGCGGCAATTAGGCAAGCACTTTCACAGGTGGATTTAGCTAAAGACTTAAGAGATAAAGCGTGTGTTGATATGCGCCAAACTATTCAAATTGCTCGTAACGATATTCAAAATATTAGCGAGCAGCTACCTTCGTTAAATGCGCACAGGTTGTCTTCCGACAGAGTTAAGTCAGCGTATATGGATCAGTTCACCATTGGCGAACGTTCACTTCTAGATTTGCTCGATTCAGAAAATGAGTATTACGAGTCGAGCAGAGCTTATGTACAAGCCACCTATACGTTAGAAAAAGCGAGGGCTCGGCTACTAGCTGCGTCGGGCATTTTGGTTAAAGCATTGGGTGTGAGTAAAAATGGTGTAGCCAGCGTAAGTGAATTAGCAGAAAAAGAGCTTCGTTACGACCCCAATCACGTGTGCCCAGCTACCCGAACATCGTTAGATGATGAGCGCAATATCTTAAAGCGGGATTCAGATTCAGATGGCATAGTCGATCTATGGGACGATTGCGTTAATTCTGCACCTGATGCCATGGTTGATGATTTTGGATGTGAAGCGAGTGCACCTGAACCTCAAGCCATGAATACCCCAGCAAGCGCTGCTGATTTCACCTTAGATGATGCACAAGTTTTAGCATCTTTTAGTATCAACATATCATTCGCATCAAATTCGTCCAAAATTTCGTCTGAGTACACCTCGTCACTTGCTCAAGTTATTGATGCACTTAAACAGTATGACAATGCCGGCGTTATTATTCACGGACATGCCTCGTTAGATGGTGATGCGGCATATAACCAACGCCTTTCAGAACGGCGAGCGAGTGCAGTTGCTGCTTTATTGATTGAGTCTGCTGACATAGATAGCCGTCGTATTACCTCTGTAGGCTATGGCGAAACGCGACCTTTAGTTGATGAAGAATCACTAGCCGCAAATGCAAAAAATCGTCGAATTGAAGCTACGATAATTCAGCTGTAATTCGCAATGGTCGTGGAGGATTAATGATTCAGGGAGAAAAAGGCGCGCTGTCTTACTTAGAAAATCAAGGAGGCGTGCTAATGGATTGCTTGATGATTATTTGTCGAGCACACAATATTTCGGTTTCTCGGGTAAGCTTACTCAGTGGTTTGCCTCTAGATAATGGTGAGTTATCTCCTACGGGCTTTGAGCGCGCCGCCCAACGGGCTGGTTTAGCAAGTCGCACTGCCAAAAGAGACATGGCTCAGATCAATGCTGCTTTGCTTCCCGCCGTGTTAATTATGGAAGGCAGCCAAGCCTGCGTTTTACACGAATTAAACGATGATAGTGCGAAAGTATCCTACCCAGAATTAGACACCGCAGTGGTATCGGTAGAGCGTGAAAAAATCGCCTCCCTGTTTACCGGCTACATTATTTTCGCGCGTCCTGTTTCCCAAGCTGAAATGCCATCTGGCAAGGTTGAAAAAAGCGCAGTCGGTCATTGGCTTTGGTCATCAGTAAAATCTGCGTATGACTTGTATCGTGATGTTCTACTGGCATCAATATTCATTAGCCTGTTATCGATAGCGCTCCCGCTGTTTGTGATGAATGTATATGATCGGGTAGTGCCCAACGCGGCGATGGAGACATTGTGGGCGCTAGCCATCGGCGTGCTTTTAGTATTAGCGGCAGATTTTCTCCTGCGTGTCTTGCGACAATATTTTGTAGAGCTTGCCGCTAGTCGCTTAGATGTCACCATGTCTGCAAAAATTATGGAGAAAGTACTTTCAATTGATTTAACCAATAGGCCCGCCAAAAGTGGTGCGTTTATTAATAGCCTACAATCTTTTGAGAGTATTCGGCACTTCTTTGGCTCACTGACCTTGGTCGCCTTGGTTGATTTACCTTTTGGTTTACTGTTTGTGTTTATCATTGCGATGATAGATATCTATCTAGTTATTCCAATTTTATTGGGCACAGCCATTCTCTTTCTATATGCCCTAAAAGCACAGCGAGTCATGCGCTCATTGTCTGAAGAGTCGATGGAGATTAGCGCCAGAAAAAGTTCATTAATTACTGAAAGTGTTACTGCCCTTGAAGATTTAAAAGCCTTTGGATATCAAAGCCGAACGCAAAGTGCATGGGAAAAGCAAACCATCTTCTTAGCTAAAGTGAATGCTAAATTACGTTTGGTTTCTATGTCGGTTAACAACTCTGCACTGTGGATTCAGCAATCCGTCGGTGTAGTGATAATTCTTACCGGTGTGTACCTCATTATTGAAGGTGAAATTACCCAAGGTGGGCTAATAGCGGCGTACTTACTTTCGAGTCGTGCTATGGGGCCTGTATCTCAGGCCGCTGCACTTTTAGCCCAATATCATCAGGCGGAAACTGCGAAAAATGCGTTAGACGATATCATGTCACTGCCATCAGAAGGTGGTGACAACAAGCAAGTGAAAAACGCCAGCCAGTTAAGCGGAAACCTCGATGTTAAACAGCTTTGCTTTCGCTACCCTGATGAAAATGTTTTGGCACTCAAAGATATCAATTTTTCAATTAAGCAAGGTGAGCACGTTGCTATTCTTGGGAAGAATGGCTGCGGTAAATCTACATTGAATCGTTTACTGATGGGGTTCTATAAAGCCGAATCGGGTCAAGTGTTACTCGATGAGATTGATATGCAGCAATACGATCCTGTCCTTCTAAGGCAAAACATAGGCTATGTGCCGCAAGATGTGAATCTTTTCTCTGGCACACTAAAAGACAATATATTGCCGGCACATCGAGGGGTAGATGACGAGAGGCTATGGGAAATTGCTAAGCAATGTGGCTTAGCGAAAGTCGTAAATAGTCACGGGAACGGTTTCGAACAGCAAGTTGGGGAAGGTGGGAAGCAATTGTCAGGCGGGCAACGCCAATCTGTATCACTGGCCCGCGCGCTGATTTACAACCCAGCTATATTTATTATGGACGAACCTACTTCCGCCATGGATTCAGCTAATGAAGCCATGATGAAAGAAACGATTCGAGAAGCGATTAAAGAGAAAACATTCATCCTCAATACCCATCGCACTACGTTGCTGGATTTAGTCGACAGAGTCATTGTTATCGAAAACGGAAAAATAATTGCTGATGGTAAAAAAGAGGACGTTTTACCTCAGTTTAAGCCGGTACCCTCTAAGCAAAGGACGGCACAGTGAAGATTAAAAATGGCGACAAAAATAGTATTCTACATAAACTAGTTAGAGGATGGCTAGCGCCTCCTTCGGGTCAAGATTGGGTACTTGAAGCTGAATGGGCCAGAATCATGCAAACACCTGCGAATGCTAAACGGCTTTTATACAGCGTAGCAGTGGTCTTACTCATATTGCTAATTTGGGCATATTTTGCAGAGATAGACGAGGTTGCTAAAGGGGAAGGGAAAGTGATCCCTTCGCAACAGCTGCAAATCCTCCAATCATATGACGGTGGTATCGTTCAGGACATATTGGTTAATGAAGGCCAACAGGTACAAAAAGGCGATGTATTACTTCGTGTCGATCCTACGCGCTACATTTCAAGTTTAGAAGAAAATACAACACAGTTTGCGGCCCTTGCCGCCAAAGTGCAGCGCCTTTCAGCGTTAACGCATAATACTCGCTTAACTTTCTCGCCCGATTTAGTTGAACAAGCCCCTAAAATTGTTGAAAACGAAAGAAAGCTTTTTGAATCAAATCTTGCAGAATTAAATGAAGTAGCAGCAGGCTCTGATAGTCGAATACAGCAACGCAAGCAAGATGTTGAACAAGAAAGAGCTAACCTTTATCAATACAAGAGTGTGCTTTCGTTAACCGAAAAGGAATTAGGCGTTACCAAACCCCTATTAGCTTCTGGTGCGGTGTCTGAAATAGAAATTTTACGCTTAGAGCGACAAATTGTAGAGCTTGAAGGAAACATAGCCATGTCACAAGTGGCTATCGAACGAGGTCTTTCCACCATTGAAGAAGAGATAATTAGTAAAGAAGAAAGTAGGCTAAAACTCATCAATCGGTGGAATCAAGAATTAACCGATGCGGTGGGTGAAATGGCAACCCTTCAGCAGTCTCAAACAACGTTAGAAGATGTAGTCTCGCAAGCTGAACTCAGGTCGCCAATTAATGGCACGGTTCAGCGCCTACTTATTAACACCGTTGGCGGGGTAATTACACCTGGAAGTGCAGTTATTGAGCTCATCCCCCAAGACGACCAGCTTATTGTAGAGGCGAAGGTTTCCCCTAAAGATATTGCGTTCATTCGAGGGGGGCAAAAAGCCATCTTAAAATTTAGCGCTTATGACTTCACTATATATGGTGGTATGGATGCTGAAGTAAAGCATATAAGCGCTGATGCTATTACCAATGAGAAAGATGAGACTTACTTCTTAGTCCGTCTGGAAACTAAGCGAACCATTGCTGATGCACCGCTGGATATTATGCCGGGAATGATTGTTCAGGTAGATATCTTAACTGGCAAAAAGACGGTGTTGAATTACATTCTGTCTCCACTTTTCACCGTTACCTCGTCAGCACTCAGGGAGCGATAGATGAAACATTATATTATGAATACATCTCAAAAGAACCTTGGTGTTGACTCAATAGATTGGGTCGAGTTTTCTGAAGTTGAAAGTATTCGGTGCGGGAAAGAAGATAGTATTTGGCTGTCGACATTTCATAAAAATTGGCGTGAAAATATTATTGCTGCAAGCGGGAAGTGTCGAAATGTTGTTTTATTAACATATCATTACGATAGGCCGGAAATGCAAACCGCGTTATTACTGGGCGCAAGGGCGTACTGTCACGCACTAGGCCAACCATCTCTTTTTAAATCGGTTAGTCGGGTGTTAAAAGAAGGCGGAATTTGGGTACCCAACGAGCTTTATGTGAATACAACGTCAGCCGTTGCAACTACGCTGAGTTTAAAAGAAAAAGTACCTGAAATTGCGACATTAACAGCGCGGGAAAGAGATGTACTAACAGGTATTCTAGAGGGATTGAGTAACAAAGAAATCGCGAGAAACCTTAAACTTACAGAAAGAACAATTAAAGAACATGTAGGCACGCTACTGAAGAAGTTAAACGCCAAAGACAGAATTGGGTTGTTACTGTCACTTGGCGAGTTTAGTCACTTAAAAGATGCTCTATAACTTCAATATGCGATACCACGCCATCAATACCTAATTCCACAAATAGCTCTTTAGTGTTATTTGTCTTCACACCGTCAGCGTAAACGTGAATGCCAAAAGTATGGGCGAGTGAGCAGAAGCCTCTAATAAAAGCATGATTCGCAGGGTTATGATCTATATCCGCCATAAAAGCAGAGTCGATAACCACATAATCAAGTCCAAGTTCTTGCACATTCATTAATTGAGAAAAAGATTCGCCAACCCGCTTTAATCCGATACCGCATCCTTTAGCTTTCAGCGTGGAGCAAAATAATTCGAACTCGTCAGGGAAGCGAGCCGCCGTAGATTCCCTTACTTCGAAGTTAAGTTGTGAGGCAATACTCTCGTTCATTTTCACTTGAAAATACAGCTGCGCTAAAATTTCTGAATCAAGCAGAAACTGCTCAGAGCATAGAAAAGCAAACTTTGCCTTAGTGCCAGTTTTGCTAATATAAGAGAATAGATGGCTGATGGTAGCTAGCTCTAACGCAGGGAGTAAGCCTAAATATCTTGCCCAATGGGTATAATAGCCACTTTTTCTCAAGTCATTATCTATTTCAATACCCGCCCAGCTTTGATAGTGAACAAGCTCTCTTTCAGCATCTAGTACCGGAAAGTTAAACGTCTCTACCGTTTGATTAGCAATGCCTTCTTTGAGCAGCTTAGTCCAACGGTTTTCTTCTACTAAAGAAATAGATGAATCTAACGTATTTTCTATATAAGGCTCGCTAAGCTTCCTCTCTACAGCCTCATCGAGCAGAGTATCTAGGCGCATTAGCGCAGATGACACATTATCATCAGGCCGCAATCGCACTACAGACTGATACAATTTCGGATCGCCCTGTTGAGACAACTCAGATAAACAGGCACCATGAATTGCCTCAGCAATTGTCACTATGTCATGAGTTTCCGTTAGCAGTATGGCAATCTCATTTTTCTGTATTCGAGCTACTCTGCTATCGGTATAATGGTGATGGTGTTGTGCTAGGCAATCATTCACACTGGCGGCAAACTGTAAAAGCCGCTTTCTACGGTTTTCTGGCCCCGAGCGAAGAAATGCTTCTCGGCCTCCCACGACCCTCAGTAGAAATATACAATTCACACCTTCGGTATCTCTAAACGCCAACTGGCCTTTAAGAATAGAGATAAAATAGTCGCGGTTGGCTAATTCGGATTCAACATCAAACTGAGTTTTGTGGCGAAGAAGATCAAGGCGGGTATTTTCCTCATCCATAATTCGTTGGGAATTGCTTGCGAGGAAGTTCATGGCTTTAACCACGCGTTTAAGCTCTAGGGTTCGTGGTTCACTTACTTGAACAAACTGCATATGGCTGAAAGACTCAGCTTGCTCAACGACTTGGTCGAGAGGGCGCATAATAAGGCGTAAAAACCACGCACCAATAAGACCTGCCACCGTGCCCACAAGAGACAACCCCAAAATTAACCTCAGTGTAGCTTTCCACATAGAGGCCACAGCAAAGCTAGTATCGGTTTGAACATTAACGACACCGTACTGGCCCCATCCTTCAGAGACTTGAGCTACTCCTGGTTCGATGTTAGGGCTAAACAATGAAGCAAACCAAGCCGGTGTTTGTTCATCTAACTGTGTGGTATGAGTATGGCTTGAAATGATTTCGCCGTCGGGCTTTTGCAGTGTTATAGACGCATAATGCCCCACATCGAACTGGGACATGATAAATAAATCTAGTGTATCAGCGTCTTTTTCTAAACCACTTAGCGTAAGTGCCAGCATGTTAGCATTATCGAGGTTTTTAGAATAAAGCTGCTCTTCTACATAGCCTTTTGTCGTTGCGCCGTGAATGGATACACTCCCCACAATGGCAACAAGGACAACGGCTATAATGGCAAGCCACAACTCTCTTGTTATTGACATAGACTCCTCAGGATTGTCTTTTTATTCCCTCACTTTTCATGCGCTCAATAACGTTGCGCCACCGAGATAGTCTACTGGTAGAAGTGGAAACCTGCTTGGTTTTGCCAGGCGACCAAATGCCAGCGTCATTAAAGCTAAATACAGGCATGAGATCGGTTCGTTGTGAACCAGGCAATATTTCAGAAACAAGGCTGTCTAAGACCAAAGGGTCTGAAGACGGCGTTTCGTAATAACCTAATACCATATGAGCTTGCGTTACGCGGCTTCTACCAATCTTAGCTTTAACATAAATTAAGCGAAGTTTAGCACTATCAATACCTAAGTGTAGCAGAGCTATATATTTTGCAATGGCGTAATCTTCACAATCTCCACGGGAATGGCCAAAAAGCTCGGCAGGGGTAGCCCAGTAGTCTTTTTGTTTAAAAACAATGTCATCGGTGGCGTACTGAATATGCTCGTCAAAGAAGCGGTTTACACCGTCTAACTGAGCGGATACTGAAAGATTGTTTAGCTGACTTAGCTTTTCTTCTAACGCTTTGACATCTAGAGCTTTGTCATCCCCAAATCGTGTTTTTACTTCCATTTCTAATACGGGGAACTCTATAGACAGATGATCCTTCATTTGCTGTCCTGTCAACATAAGAGCTAAAACTACGAAGCAGTTTGACGCAAATATCGAAAGGGTCATGATTTATTTTTTTAATTATTTATTATACGAAAGTATAAGCACCTTATAGACGGTGCTCCTGCATTTATATATAGAATTTCATACTTCAGTATAGATATAGCATGGAGGAAATGTGAAACCAAGTGCGATGTAGAAGAGAATCTTCACGGCTATCGTTTAATAACGAAATCACTTTCTTGGATATTCGCAATAATGCCACTGTCTTTATGAATTAATTTGGCGGTATTGCCATACGCATTTTCAACAACAAATGCTCCGGGGTAAATATGGTACTGCAAGTAGGCCTTGCCGTGTCTGTCGATAATTTCGCTGGTTTGATAGACAAAAAGTTCATCACCGTTCTTTATGCCATTATCGCGCCCCAATGATACTGAAATATGCGAACCAGCAACATTGAGTACTCGGCCAGTCATGGGCTGACAAGCAATAGTCTCGTCAATATCAGCGGTTAACTGCTGCATCTGCTTTTTAATCGCATTACCGTATTCTGTGCGCCAAAAGGTGGACGAAAATTCATCTACATCGGCAAATCTGTCAAAAGGCCACTTTGCTTCAGTAACGTAATCTTGTTGCAGTAGTAAGCCACTATTTATACCGTCGAAAACCTTAATGCTTAGCGAAAAGTATCGGGTGGCTTTTTCTTCCTTCCAGAATGCAAAAGAAGAGGGGCGTTGTCTTTCGACACTAACGTCACTAATGCTGCCAATTAAAACAAACTGTGCATTTGATTGTTGTGACAATGCACGCACATTTTCTTCAAGCCCATTAACTCCCCATCGTGTTGTGTGCGGAGCAATGTACGCTAAATTTAAATTCTGTGTCTGCGACGACATTTCGGTCGCTAGCTTTCTTGTCACTGCCTCTGAAAAATTAGGTATTTTTCCTTCAACCAAATGATTGCGGTTTTCTACCATGAAGTAACTGGTGGCAATATTTTTATCATACT
>OJHC01000107.1_pt1 | contig 31997 bp, 22 predicted proteins | sample 1595091 | NCBI WGS metagenome assembly OJHC01 (sample SAMN05416829, study PRJEB24817) | seawater metagenome | isolation source: Sea water | place: Canada:Atlantic | collected 2013-07 | reverse complement strand
ACAGCAAGCGCTTCCGCTTCATTAAACAACTCACCTTGCCCAGGATGACCTTCGGTACTTTGACCGAACTGTTTATGCTGGGCAATACGAAACTGCTCCTCAAGATATTGATAGCGAGACATCACCTGCGACAACATCTTTTTCAATGTCGCTGGGTCATCAGGTAAGTTTTCGATATCGATATTCATGGCCTTATTATCATGCAATAAGGCATTGATTTCCCAACATTATTAAGACTATTTCGTGATCGTTAATCGCTACTTATGATCACGGGTTATAAGCCAGATACGTTGTAGTGCAACGGCTGATGGCCTATTACATCGTAACCTGATAACAGCCATTGTAACTGCTGTTCAGTGACGTGCATGTGCTGTAAGTCCTTATCAACAGGCCATTTAAACCGATGCTTCTCGAGACGTTTGTACCATAGCGCGAAGCCCGTTTTATCCCAATAGAGTATTTTGAGCTTATCGCCCTTCTTATTGCAAAACACAAACAGCGCATCACGAAAGGCATTGAGCTCCATGTTTTGTTCGACCACCACAATCAAACCGTTAATAGATTTACGAAAGTCGACGATATCCATGTATAGGTATATGTCGGCAGGCTAAACGAACATCTTCATTCAGCTAATGCCTTCATCACGGTAGCAAGCCAGTGAGGGCTAACATTCGTTGGTACGCTAAGTTGGGCGCTCCCAAGTTGCAGAAGAAATTCGCCACCGATTTCCTCGGTGTGTGACTCAATCTTTGTGACTTCACGTTTGACGTGGACGAACTTGCTGTGAGTTCGCTGAAGCCGAATATCACGTCGCCTAGTGTAGTAGGTTTGGACATTAATCTGTTGCTGGCGACAAAACTCTACCGCTGTGAGTCCACATTGTTTTTGTTGTGCAAATAAATTGAGCCAGTCTTGTACTTCTCTTCGTTGATGTTGCGCCATGGTCATTCTCCTTATCAAAGAGAGCACCATGGCACTGCAAACCTATGAATTGAATGTGGGGATTACCGGACGGACACCTTTAAGAGGAGCGTATTTCTAATACACGTCGTCGGTACGGCTATCTGCTAGTCCGATTGCTAGAACTTGGGATAATAGCAGTGAGGCTGACAGCGAGCGAAATGAGTCTACTCTAGCTTCTTGGACAATAAACGATTGTTGACTAGTGTTTGCTAAAGGAGAAATTGGACTATCAGTAATCGATAATACAGCAACGCCTCTATTGGCGGCTTGTGCTGCTAATTCACAGGTATTCGACGAGTAAGGACTGAAGCTGATGGCAATAAGTAAGTCGCCTCGCTCCACATTGGACATTTGTTCTTGGAACATACCGCCTGTGCCGGTAATCATGAATATTTTTTTATTAATATGGTTTAAAGCGTAATGCAGGTATGTTGCTACCGTATGGGCACGGCCGTTTCCGAGCAAAAATATATGGCGTGCTTTGCTCATTAGATCTACGGCTTGTTTGATGTCGTCACGAGAAACAGTTTCTTCAAGATGACGTAGGGCATCCCGGTTAGCTTTTGCAAAGCGAGGCAACAGTTCATCACTTTTCCAGTCCTGTTGGCCACGCATTAATTGAATACGGTTGCTGTAGTTGCTGGTGTTTTCTAATTTGTCTTCCTTTATGACTTGTTTGATTTCATTGAAGCCGCTTAAATCCAAGCCTGAGGCGAACCTAATCATAGTAGATGGTGGAACATCAATTTTTTCTGAAATAAAAGCAATGGTCTCAAAAGCGACCATATTAGGATTTTCCAGTACAAATTTGGCTACCTGTTTAAGACGCTTGCTCATTGTAGGATAGCGCGCCTTAATCAGCTCTTGAAGCTCTATCCAATTCAGACTTTTATCTGTCTCACTAAAATTTTCGTTTTGATTACTCATGCAACTCACTTTGCTACTTTTGGCATCACCTATTATTGGCTAATGCTCTTTTGCAGTGCTTCTATAGATGTATTTAAACCGGCTTCGACTGACATGGTTAAATCTTCCATTTCCAGTGAAACATAGTCGTTATACCCTGTCATACGAACGACGGAAAAGAATTCTTTCCACCATTTTAAGTCCTGACCACAACCTACGGCGACATAGTTCCATGCCCGATTGGCTACGTCCTCAATTTCTTTCGTTTCCATGGTACCGTTAATTTCCACTAATCCGCGTTCTAGACGAACATCTTTACCATGTACATGATGAATCGCATCACCTAAATTTCTTGCCGAAGCAATGGGATCTGCTCCCATCCAAATTAAATGACTGGGATCCAAGTTAAGACCGATCATGGGATCAACCGCATTACGAAGTCTGAATAAAGTCTCTGGATTATAAACTAACTGAGAACTGAAATTCTCTAATGCAATTTTCTCCACTCCATTTTCTTTTGCATGAACGACCAGTTCTTTCCAAAATGGAATCGCTACCTCATTCCATTGGTAATTAAGCATGTCTTTAAGTACTGGAGGCCAACTAACAGTATACGTTATCCAATTAGGAACTTTATCTTCTGGCGTAGCGGGAGGTAATCCGCTCATCATAACGATTTTTTTTACTCCTAATAAACCGGCCAATACCATGGTTTTAAACGCTACATCTTTATGATTTAGACCCATTTCGCTCGGATCTAGGGGGTTTCCGGAACAGTTCAGCGCTGCTATTTCCATACCACGGACCTTTAGTGCCGACTGAAAACGGGTTCTAGCACTCACGTCTTCTAGCAGCTCTTCCATGTTCACATGGGGCGCTGATGACCAACCCCCAGTCGTCATTTCAACAGCCAGTATGCCTACCGATTTTAAGTGATCCAACATCGTTTCAAAAGGCAAGTTTCCAAGGACGTCTGTGCAGCAGGATAATTTCATTTAAGGCTCCTTATTATAAAGTTGATTCCGATAGGATGAAATAGATATTCCATTTTATCAATAGATAGAGCGGGGCAAGCCCCGCTGTTTATTATGGTTAGACTAAATTAGAATTGTCCGCGGAACCCCAAACCATATCGAGGGCCAGTATTTCGATACAGAATAAACTGCTCGTCATAACGGCCATGTTTGCGGATAGCTTCATCAGTGATATTGGTACCTTCTATAAATACTGAGAAGTCGTCATTGATGCGATAAGTTAACTGAAAGTCTATTTGAGAAAACTTTTCAGTAAATACCGGTTCAACGCCCGCTTTTGGATTGATTAGGTATTCTAGAAATTCATCACGTTCGCTCCACGATACACGTGCTTCAAGGGGACCACTTTCGTAAAATAATGTGGCATTCATCGAGTTTCCAAGTCCAGGTATTGCAAACAGAGTATTGACATCGGAGTTGGCTTCAATCTCGGCATTTGAGTCTAAGAAAGTCGCGTTGGCTGAGAAGCCTAGACCGTTAAGTACGCCGCTATCGAATGCGTATTGTACAGCGAGTTCCATGCCTTTTACGTCAGCTGTTTGGCTGTTGAGCGGGCGTTGTACATTGAAATCAATAGTCCCTCTTTCTGAATTTATTGCAGCGTCTTCTGAAATTAATGGTTGCTGAATATCGACACCTTCGATAGTTACTACTTCGTTATCAGTTACGATAAAATTCTGAACTTCTTTATTGAAGAGAGCTAGGCTGACATAGTTAATATCCCCCCAGTAGTATTCAAAGGACGCATCCAAATTTATAGATGTATATGGCTTAAGACCGACATTGCCGGCAACGGCGTTGAGAGAGCCAGGACGTAGGTCAAGGTAGGACAAGCGCGGTGCAAGGTCTTTCAATTCGGGTCGGGTCATAGTTTCAGATACTGCGAGGCGAACTACAAAATCTTCGGTTGGGTTGATTGTGAAACTCAAATTAGGCAAAATTTTGAGGTAATCATTTGTTTCGGTTTGAAAACCTGTACCACTGGTATCAAATCCTGGGTTGTACTGTGTTCCGGTAGTTTGCGACAGGCTAATCAGTTTTTGCTGACTTCCAACCGCTTCATCCTTAGTATAGATCAATCGGGCTCCTGTATTGAGTTTCCAAGGCATATCTTTAACTTCTCCTTGAAACAACATGTCGGCATACATCGCGAAAATGGTTTCACTTACTTTATAGCTATCTGGCTGTTTCGTCCCTAAAAAACCCCCTTCCTGCGCTTCGAAAGCGGCTTGAGAGGTACCTGGTTCGAAGCCAAAATATTCATCACGTGCCGTGAAACCTTCGGTTGATGACTGCCAGTCGATGTAATCGTTTAAATTGAACGTATAGATATCACGAAATGTATTTGGGGAAACATCTTCTAGTAGTCCAGATGTATCGTAATCAAGTAGTAAGTCGTTAGGTACATCGGTGATAAAGAAGCAGTATTGGCAGAAAACATCAAACCCAGGACGAACGACATCTACAGTTTTTTCTTCATTAGAGTAATTTAGACCAAACTTCATTTTACTGAACATGCCACCGTCATAGGGTTCGTAAACATTGTCCAAGGCAAATTGATATAAGCTTGCTTCAACAGAGTTGCCGCCAGTACCATCGCCGGCTTGATCTCCGAATTGTGCAACATGAGAGCGGTAGCTGTCCCTATTACTTAAACGATCCACAATTGAATCAGGGTAAATGACTTCGGCTTCAGAGCCGGTATTTAAAAAATGAAAATCATCTGAAGGATCATCAGGGTCGTCGGTAAAACCCATCACAGCCTGTCCATTACCTTTGCCTTGGGTCGCTTCAGAGTCTGAATAACCAAAATCAAACACACTCGTTAGCTCATCATTTGCTATCCATTTAAGGTTAAATCCGAGCGCTTTCGTTTCAGTTGGGCGACCTTCTAAGCGATTGAGAATGCCCACTTCCGATGAAATATCTTGTTCTAGTACTGTGCCATTTTGGTTCAATATGACGTTTGACGTGGCGTCCGGTGAACCAAACCAAGAACCAAGCATAGTTGCAGAAGAATTGACTTCAAATTTGTTATAGAAACCGTCGACTGTCAATAACAGATCATCGTTCAGGTAGTGTTGAAATACGCCTTGGACATTAATCCGTTCTCGCTCCTGAACTCTTCGTCCTGTCTGAGTTTCACGGGGAATAAACGCGGTGGTGACATTACTCGGATTAGCGTTAACATCGTCAGCGAGGTTTACTCGGTCAATACTAGTAGGCAACCATCCGTTGGTATTGGTAAAATCTTCTTGAGATTTTCTGTTCTGATATGAACCTGAAAATAAAACTCCTGTTTGGCCATCATTGAAACTAGTTGAGTAAAGTCCGAATAGCTGTGGTGTAGTTTCACCACTGGCTTCATCATATAGGGCTTTAGCGGTAAATAGCATTGTATTTTCAGGCAATGAAAATGGTCGTGATGTTTTTAGATTAATCGTCGCGCCAATGCCTCCCTCTTGAAGTGCAGCTACCCCTGTCTTATATATCTCAGCCCCAGAAATAAGCTCTGCTGGATAAAGATCAAAGCTAAACTCACGCCCTCCTGTTTCGGAAACGATACGGCGACCGTTAACCAATACTGTATTAAAGCTAGGACCGAAGCCTCGAACTGTCACGAATTGGCCTTCACCGCCGTTCCTATCGATGGCGATACCAGGTATTCGCTGCAGCGACTCTGCAATGTTCATGTCTGGAAACTTGCCCAAATCTTCAGCTGAAATAGCATCAACAACACCCGTTGATGAGCGTTTAATATCTTGGGCTTCGCTTAAGCTACGACGGATGCCTCTAACTTCAATTACTTCTGTTTGTGTCGCGCTGGGCTCTTGGGCATTACTTTCTTGTGCGTTAGTACTAATGGAACTAAAGGCAGCAGTGATACAGCAGGCTAATAGTGTTTTATTGTAACCGAATCTCATAGTGGTCTCCAGAATGACTCTTTTTGTAAATTTTTAATGAATTACTTATGTGTTCGAGTAATGCAAATTTGTAGGGGGTGAACATCACTACACTATTTTTACAAAAATATATTTCACTAGTCAAACTAAAAGAAATATTTATTTCACATTAAGTTAACAAAGAGCTTACTTTTCACTTTGATAGTGAGATTGCTTATATCAATAAATTAACACCAGAATGATCTATATTCTTGTTTTTATTCAAATAAAAAGAGTTTTTGCAACTCACACGGTAATGAAATATAAATTTCGTTTGAAATGAATATTGAATTAGTTTAATTTTACATGGTTAACGAAATGTAATTTTAACTTTAAAAAATATCGAAAGAAACGTTTTGCATTGATGTTGCTGAATTTTTGTCCCGCAATATTGCTTCTACATAACGTTTCGCGACTAACAGATGGTGTCAAATATTCTGTAGGTCGGTTGGTACAACATTGGAGATCACCATTGTGAGCGAAGTACAGGAATTTGAAAATACCCCCGTGGCTGCCAATAGACTGGAGCCAGCCCGCCATTTTGCTGCCAGTTATGCTGGAGAACACGTTGCCGGAACCGAATTTGTCATAGGTGCACTGTTTGTATCTCTAGGAGTCTCTACTTACGACATATTCATTGGACTGCTGGTAGGTAATTTACTGGCTGTTCTGACATGGGCTTGGATTTGTGCACCTATTGCCGTTCGTACCCGACTCACTTTATATGCGTACTTAGAAAAAGTGGCTGGGCCGGGTATTGTCAAGATATACAGTATTATAAACGGTATTCTGTTTGTTATTATTGCGGGAGCCATGATAACGGTGTCTGCCTCGGCTGTCAGAATTCCGTTTAATATTCCTCCACAGATTACTTGGTATCCAAACAGTTTTGCCTTTGTCCTTGTGGCGATTGTCGTTGGGGCAGTGATCGGTTACGTCGCGATCAAAGGTTTTAAAAAAGTGGCTCAGTTCGCCGCTGTATGCGCACCATGGATGATCTTGATGTTCCTGATTGGTGGCATTGCCGCACTACCGATCCTGATCGCCAACAGTGATGGGGTTAATGGGATCGCAAGCATTCAAGACTTTATTACTATCGGTGATTCTTTCATCTGGATAGAAGCAGACAATGGCATTGGTATCTGGCACGTAGCAGCTTTTGCTTGGGTATGTAATTTGCCGATGCACGGAGCCATGTCAGATATGACGATTTTGCGCTATGCACGAAAATCCTCTTATGGTTACCTTTCGGCTTTAGGTATGTTCATAGGCCATTACATGGCCTGGATTTGCGCAGGAATTATGGGCGCAGCCGCAGCGTTAATTTTGAAAACGACGATAAGCCAGCTTGATGCTGGTGAAGTGGCATATCAAACACTAGGATGGGCTGGAATATTAGCCGTAGTCATTGCAGGATGGACTACGTCCAATCCTACAATTTACCGTGCAGGACTAGCGTTTCAATCATTGAATCCAAAGTGGTGCCGAGTGAAAGTAACCGCTATCGTTGGTGTATTTACCACTATTATCGCTTGTTTCCCCTTCGCTTTCTCCCACATGCTCGACTTTCTTGGGATCATGGGTCTGGTCATTGCACCTGTTGGTGCCATCCTAGTTGCTGAACATTGGTTGTTATCTGCGTTAGGAATGACCCCCTATTGGAATGCATACCGAGGTGCAAATATCAACGGCCCGGCACTGATGGCTTGGATCAGCTCACTTTTTGTAGCCTTTTTACTTAACGTCGTGCTGGATGTGCATTTATTCTTTTTACTATTACCGACCTGGATCGTTGCAACTGTAGGGTATTTAGCCATGGCTTCTTATGCAGGGGCAAGGGTCAAATATCCGCAACATGTTGCTAGAGAGGAAGCGGCATATCGTCAGCGTGTCTCTGAGGAGCGTGAATTCTTCGCTCATGACGCAGAAGTAGAGCAGGCGACAAACAATGATCTGCATAATAATGGTTTTATTGGGGTAGCCCGTTTCATTGCTATTGGTTCACTTGTTGTCTGTGCTGCATTGGCTGTGTGGGTTTATATCAAAGGTCCTAATTACTTAGATACGTTTCAGATGTGGTTGGTTTTTCCGACGATACTATATTTTGTTGCCGGTACTTACTGGTTCACAAAAAAAGAGTCTGCGGAGACAACGGAAACTGAGAAACTTACCGACACACCTCTCTCAGTCCAGAACCGTCAGCATGGTACACAGGGAAACCGGGCGTGATTTCTCGGCTTCCTCTGCTGCCTGAACAAGATTGTGACGAGATTCTTAGTCAACTCAAAACGTTGCCTTGGTCAGAGGGGCTTGCTCCCGGTGCTTTATACAGAGAAAAAGTGAAGGGCAATAAAGAAATTGCCTTTCAAATGTCCACGGAAACAGAGAAAGCTGACCAACTTATACATCAAATTACTTCGAAAATATTGGCGAGCCAGTTTATACGAACACACATGTTCCCTAAAAGTTTGGTTAATCCTAGGTTTAATCTTTATAGCGAAGGTGGATTTTACGGTAAGCATGCGGATTCAGCGTTTCTCGGTGATGGTGGCCGACAAGTTCGCTCTGATTACTCATTAAGCTTATTTTTGAGCGATCCCAATGACTACGTAGGGGGAGAGTTGGAGTTAAGTTATCCCGGAGGAGAAGTTATGAAACTTAAGGAGCCTAAGGGAACGCTACTGTTTTACCCATCCGGTGTAATGCATCAAGTTTTGCCAGTGACCTCAGGGAAAAGAATTGCCTTTGTGGGTTGGATTGAATCCCATATTCAAAGTCACGAGCGGCGTGATTTATTGTCCGAGGTTTCAACTCTATGTGATGCCATGATGGCTGATGGTGATACTGCGTTGGGTGAGTATCACACTCGCTTGCTTAATGTTAAGCATAATTTGTTTCGGATCTGGTGGAATAACCAGTAATTCATAAATGAAACAAATTCGAAATAAATATTCCTTTTTCCACGCCTTATTTAACTGATTGATTTTCATTGTGTTATTTGGTTTATCGATGGCGCACCTGGTGAAATGAATATTTTTAAAAATATTATGTTGAAATATATATTTCATTTAATTATCATCATAAAATATTAACAACCAACGTGAAATTACCTTTTAAGCACGTTGCCAGCATCGTGAAACATCGTTGCTAGAGAGGAATTAAAAATGAGCAATAGAGATAAAAAACTAGACTTAATTTGTATGGGGCGAGTCGCAGTCGACCTCTATGGTCAACAGATTGGTGCGCGTTTAGAGGATGAGACTACATTTGCCAAATATCTTGGGGGATCATCAGGAAACGTTGCTTATGGGACTGCACGTCTTGGTCTATCCTCCTCCATGCTTGCGCGCGTAGGTGACGAACACATGGGGCGATTTCTGCGTGAAGAGCTCACTCGGGTAGGTGTAGATACCAGTAATCTAATTACTGATCCGGAGCGCCTAACGGCACTAGTGATACTCGGTTTAAAGGATGAAGACACCTTTCCACTGATTTTTTACCGTGATAATTGTGCAGACATGGCAATCGCGCCAGATGATGTTAAAGAAGACTATATTGCCTCTGCTCGAGCACTGGCGATAACCGGAACACATTTGTCTAACCCCCAGACTCGAGAAGCTGTGCTCACGGCCTTAAATTATGCTCGCCGCAATGATGTTAAACGTGCTCTGGATATTGATTACCGGCCAGTACTATGGGGACTGACAAGCCCTGGTGATGGAGAGACTCGTTTTATTCCTTCGTCCGACGTCACCGCGAAACTTCAAGCTGTGCTTGGGCACTTCGACTTGATAGTTGGAACTGAAGAAGAGTTTCATATCGCCGGTGGATCCACTGATACGATCACTGCATTACGCGCCGTGCGCGAACATTCTGCAGCCACTCTTGTTTGCAAGCGAGGGCCCCTTGGATGTGCCGTTTTTGAAGGGGACATACCGAACGACCTCGATGACGGCATTAATATCATTGGAGTTCAGGTCCAGGTAATGAATGTACTAGGCGCTGGAGATGCTTTTATGTCAGGGCTACTTCGCGGATATTTGAATGGCGAAGGTTGGCAGAAAGCTTGTAGTTACGCAAATGCCTGTGGAGCTTTAGTGGTTTCCCGTCATGGATGCGCACCCGCTATGCCTAGCGCCGAAGAGTTAGACGACTACCTTAGACGCACTGAATTAGTACCTCGCCCTGACTTGGATAAACGATTACAGCATCTACACCGGGTGACCACGCGGGACCGCAGTTGGGAAGAGTTAAATATTTTGGCCTTTGACCACCGCAGTCAATTAGAAAAAATGTCTATTGAGGCAAACGCTGACCTTACGCAGCTCCCTATTTTGAAAAACTTGATTCTACGTGCTGCTCAGGAATCCCGAGAAGAACTGAATTTGCAGGGGAAAATAGGCGTTTTTATTGACGGAACCTATGGCCAGTCTGCGCTAAATGAAATTAGCGGTCAGGGGTGGTGGGTTGCACGGCCTATTGAGCTTCCTGGTTCACGACCATTGAGGCTCGAGCATGGCAATATTGGTAGTCAACTGGTGAGCTGGCCAATTGAGCAAATAGTAAAATGCCTAGTTTTCTATCATCCTGACGATACGGCTGAAATGCGACTCGAACAAGAAAACTTAGTACGTGAAGTGTATCAGGCCTGTTGTCAGTCAGGGCATGATTTGTTGCTAGAGGTTATTTTGCCTACGGATAAACCTCGTTCTGACGAGCATTACATACGTACTCTTACCCGTTTCTATCATCTAGGCATAAAACCAGATTGGTGGAAGTTACCACCTTTAAATGCAGTATCTTGGGAGCGAATAGAAAAACTGGTCAACGAATATGACCCTCACTGTCACGGTATCGTGATATTAGGATTAGATGCTTCGATGGAAGCATTGGAAAATGGTTTTAATCAAGCTGCAAATAGCAAAATGGTCAAAGGCTTCGCAGTCGGACGCTCTATCTTTAGTGAGCCTTCAAAAGCTTGGTTGTCTGGTGATATTAGTGATGATGAAGTGGTTACCCGAATAAAATCTAACTACCGTCATCTTGTAAATACGTGGAATAAGCGCGCGCTTTAGCCCGCTAACATAGAAATTGAGGATTGCGAGATGTCTAACACTGTTCGCTTAACCATGGCCCAAGCTGTGGTCAAATACATGATGGCTCAAAAGGTTGAACTTGAAGGTGAGATAATGCCTATGTTCGCTGGTGTCTGGGCTATTTTCGGACATGGAAATGTGGCTGGATTAGGGGAGGCTCTGTATCAAGTAAAAGACGAGCTTTCAACCTATAGAGCTCACAATGAGCAGGCGATGGCACATTCAGCGATTGCTTATGCTAAAACCTTGAATCGGCAGCAAATGATGGCATGCACTGCGTCGGCAGGCCCGGGGTCAACGAATATGGTCACGGCAGCCGCCGTAGCTCACGTGAATAGAATTCCTGTACTATTTTTGCCTGGCGATACTTTTGCCACGCGTATGCCAGATCCGGTATTACAACAGTTAGAAACCTATCATGATCATACGATGACTACAAATGACTGTTTCAAACCCGTGAGTCGTTTCTTCGATCGAATTACTCGACCAGAGCAGCTTTTAACATCTTTGCCTCAGGCAATGCGAGTGTTAACCGATCCTGTAGAGTGCGGTCCTGTGACATTATCATTACCCCAAGATATTCAGACTATGGCATATGACTATCCTGAACACTTTTTCGCTGGAAAGGTTCATCGTCTACGCCGCCAGTTACCCGATGAAGTCGAATTGAAAGAAGCAATTGAACTGATTAAGGCTAGTAAAAAGCCATTGTTGATAGCAGGTGGTGGAATACATTATTCGGACGCATTGCACGCGCTAGATTCGCTGGTGACACAATGTTCTATACCCGTGGGAGAGACTCAGGCAGGTAAAGGCGCTTTGCCTTGGGATCATTCACAAAATATGGGGTCTATCGGGGTTACTGGTGCCGCCTCTACTAATCAACTAGCTGCTGATGCAGATTTAATTATTGCTGTTGGGACACGATTAGGAGATTTCACTTCAGGTTCCAGAACCATGATCAATCCGCGAGCAAAACTACTATCGATAAATGTTGCGTCATTTGACTCAATTAAACATTACGCAAAGCCCCTAGTGGCAGATGCAAAGTTAACTTTAAACTGGCTTAAAAGTCGTCTTAGCGACTGGGAATCAAGCAATAATTGGCAGCAGCAGAGTCAATTAGCTAAAAGTGCTTGGGATAGTTACGTTGATAATGCTACAGCTAACAAAAATATGTTGCCTCTTACCGATCCTGAAGCAGTAGGGGCAGTTAACCGAGCAGCAGGGGAAGAAGACATTGTGGTATGTGCTGCTGGGGGATTACCCGGCGAGTTACAAAAGTTGTGGCGTACTCGCTTTAGCCGTGGCTACCACATGGAGTATGGCTTTTCTTGCATGGGATATGAAATTGCAGGAGGGTTAGGTGCAAAAATGGCGAAACCTAACTCAGAAGTTTTTGTAATGGTGGGTGATGGCTCTTACTTGATGCTCAACTCTGAAATAGCTACTTCTGTCATGCTTGGCTTTAAAATAGTAGTGGTGGTTTTAGACAACAGGGGTTACGGATGTATTCATCGATTGCAGGAGTTCTGTGGTGGCCCTGGCTTCAACAATTTATTGGATGACTGCCTAACTGTGGAAGAAGGGGCACCAAAAGTGGATTTCGCTGCCCATGCGAAATCCTTAGGGGCTAATTCTGAAAAAGTTCGGAGTATCAATGAGCTTGAAGCTGCACTTACTCGTGCCAAAGAATCTCCTATCTCTTATGTTATTACGCTAGACACCGACCCCTTAAAAGTGAGTGAAGAGGGGGGATTCTGGTGGGATGTTGCTGTTCCCGAGGTCTCACCCCGCGAAGAGGTACGGGATGCTCGGAATTTCTACGAAGCACAAAAAATAAAACAACTTAAGAACCTGTAACTGATTTATTTGAGGAGATTGATGATGGCAGTACAACTGGGTATTAACCCGTTAACCTGGACAAATGATGACTTACCTTCTCTAGGAGGAGACACGCCTCTTGAGGTTTGTCTTGCGGAAGGCAAACAGGCTGGTTTTGCGGGTTTCGAACTTGGCCATAAGTTTCCTCGAGAAGCGGACAAGTTAAACACTGTATTGGCTGCACACGAATTAAAAGCGGTGTCTGGTTGGTATTCTCTAAAGTTACTCGAGCGCAGCGCTGAGGAAGAAATTACGGCTATGCAGCCGCACCTTGAATTACTTCGGGACACCGGATGTAAAGTGATGGTGTGTTGTGAAGTCACCGACTGCGTGCATGGCGACCAATCTAAACCTCTGTCCCTACGAAAGCCTTTTCCCGCCGAGTGCTGGCAGGAATTCGCAGACAAGCTGGATAAGGTTGCCACGCACGCGCTTAATCATGGCGTTCAACTTGCCTATCACCATCATATGGGCACTGTTATTCAAACTGAAACTGAAGTAGACGAATTGATGAGGCGCACTGGCCCCCAGTTGGGCTTGTTGCTCGACAGTGGACATTGTTTGTTTTCCGGTTGCGAACCTGCTGTCTTGGCGAAGCGTTGGGCAAATCGAATCATTCATGTTCATTGCAAAGACATCCGCAAACAAGTGATGGACGATGCAAAAAATGCCAACTTAAGTTTTTTAAATGCAGTCTTAAACGGTGTGTTTACTGTACCTGGCGATGGCTGTGTGGACTACCCCGCATTTTTCGCTGAGCTTAAGAAAAATAATTACGAAGGCTGGTTAGTCGTTGAGGCGGAACAGGATCCTGCAGTTGCCGATCCTCTTACATTTGCCACTCTAGGCCACCAAAATTTGCAGAACATGGCCGCTGAAGCAGGCCTGTTATAAAACGCTATAGCAGCATAACCCGTCAATACGGAGAGTAAAAGTGAACAAAATTCATAACTTTATAAACGGTCAGATCGTTGACAGTGCAAGCACAGAATATACACCAGTGTTTAATCCAGCTACGGGTGAAGAGATTGCACAAGTTGTACAATCGACGCCTGCCGACATTGAAGCAGCCGTGGCAGCAGCTAAAGCGGCATTTCCAATTTGGGCAGCCACCACGCCATTGCGACGAGCACGGATCATGAATAAGTTTCGCGATTTGCTAGAACAAAACTTAGACGAATTGGCAGTAATAGTATCCCGGGAACACGGTAAAGTGCATTCAGATGCCAAGGGCGAGGTCATTCGAGGCCTCGAAGTAGTTGAATTTGCCTGTGGCGGCCCGAATCTACTGAAAACAGATATGTCCGAAAATGTTGGTACTGGTATCGATAGTCATGCTTTACGCCAACCTCTTGGTGTGGTTGCGGGTATCACACCATTCAATTTTCCAGTTATGGTGCCTATGTGGATGTTCCCTGTTGCATTGGCCTGCGGCAATACCTTTATTCTTAAGCCTTCTGAGCGTGATCCGTCAGCGGCCATGTTTTACGCTGAACTTATTAATCAAGCAGGTTTCCCTCCTGGTGTATTTAACATTGTACATGGTGGTAAGCATGTTGTAGACGCCCTGATTGAACATCGAGATATACCGGCTCTCAGTTTTGTTGGCTCTACCCCTATTGCAAAATACATTTATGAGCGTGGTGCTTCATTTGGTAAACGAGTTCAAGCACTCGGTGGGGCAAAAAACCACATGGTTGTTATGCCCGATGCCGATATTGAAAAGACGGTGAACGCTCTTATGGGCGCTGCCTACGGCTCTGCAGGTGAACGTTGTATGGCGATATCAGTTGTTGTACCGGTGGGAGATGAAATCGCCAACAAGCTAAAAACACGTTTGGTCGAAGAACTTGCTGTTATGAAAATAGCTCCGGGGACGGATGACGATGCCGAAATGGGACCATTGGTCACCAAGGTACATTTAGATAAAGTTTCCGGTTACATCGCTAAGGGGGTTGAAGAGGCTGCTGAATTGGTGGTTGATGGTCGCGACTTTAAAATGACCCGTAAAGGGTATGAAAATGGCTATTTCATTGGTGGTACTTTGTTCGATAACGTCACCACAGATATGGCAATCTACAAAGAAGAAATCTTCGGACCTGTGCTTTCAATGGTGCGCGCGAAATCTTACGACGAAGCGGTGAAGATGATTAATGACCATGAATTTGGAAACGGTACAGCCATCTTTACCCGTGACGGTGATGCCGCCCGCGCATTCACCCACGAAATACAAGTTGGTATGGTTGGGGTGAATGTACCCATTCCAGTTCCTATGGCATTTCACAGTTTTGGTGGTTGGAAGGCTTCACTGTTCGGTGATCATCATATGCATGGCGCGGAAGGTGTTCGCTTTTACACTAAGCTGAAAACTATCACAAGTCGCTGGCCAACAGGTATCCGTGAAGGTGGTTCTGAATATGCTATGCCAACAATGGAATAACCTGAAAGCAGGTTTATGAGGAGTCATTTTATGTCCAAAAAATCAGTATTATTTGCGTTAAACCATATGGCTTGCCCAACTTTGAACCCACTTGAGCTAATCGGTGCGGCAAAAGAGCTGGGTATGAAGGCGGTAGAGTTACGCAACGATGTGAGAGAAAACAGTGTGATCGAGCTGGCAACTGCCCGCGCAGTGAAAGTGGCCGCTGATGCAGCGGGTATCAGTGTATTGAGTATAAATGCTCTGTATCCGTTTAATGTTTGGAGTGAAGAACGTCGTGCTCAGGCGGAGCAGATGGCAGCGGTTGCTGCCGCGGCAGGAGCTAAAGGTCTGGTATGTTGCCCTTTGGTTGACGCTGACGATAATCGTACTGCAGCACAACGGGCTGCTGATCTTCGAATTGCGTTGACAGATCTAAAAGTCATTTTAGATAAGCATAATCTCCAAGGTTATGTAGAAGCCCTTGGCTTTCCCATTTCGACCTTACGTTTCAAAAAAGAAGCAATCGAAGCGATTAATGACGTAGATGGCAACGATGTATTTGGCCTGGTGCACGATACTTTCCACCATGTTGGTGCAAATGATCCTGATATGTATCCTCAGGTGACCAGCTTAGTACATGTATCAGCGGTAATTGATAAAGACATTACCTTTGCTGACATGCTTGATGGCCACCGTGAGTTTGTTATGGCTGATGATCGTCTGAATAGTATATCTCAGGTGAAGTCGCTGATTGATGGGGGATACGACGGCTACATTTCCTTTGAACCTTTCTATGCGGGGTTGTGGGATCTGCAAGATCCTGTCAGTGAAATCCGTAAAAGCATGGAATATATGAAAAAGGCACTGGAAGGCTAGTACCACGGCACTTATCAGAATAATTGGAGGATTTATAACATGAAAATTGCCCTAGACCCGTATATGAGTCGGCATATTCCCCTTGACCAACTACCTGAGTTTGTTAAGGAAATGGGGTATGACTATCTTGAGCTTTCACCACGGGAGGACTTCCTACAGTGGTGGACTCGTCCCCGAGTATTTCCGGCCCGAGCGAAAGCATTTAAGAAAGCGTTGAGAAGTGCTGATGTGGAATTGGCAACGCTACAGCCTATGTATCGCTGGTCTAGTCCATATAAAGATGAGTGGGACAATGCCATTGAAAATTGGAAACGAACGATTGAAATAGCAGTAGAAATGGAATGTAAGGTGCTGATATCTGAATTTGGCAGAGGGGGTTCCCCAGAGCGTTCTCAGGCGTGTACTCAGGGGATACACACACCTGAAGCCTGTGAAAATGCTTTTTGGCGAGCCATGGATGTATTAGTACCGATCTTGGAACGTGAAGGCTTAACCCTAAGTGTTGAGCCGCATCCAGAAGATTGGGTGGAAACAATTTCACCTGCTATCGATATTATAAAAACCATAGATTCGAAAGCGCTAAAGGCATCTTTCATTGCACCGCATTCGTTTTATTATGGTGATGATCTAGCAGAATCTATTCGAGCGACCCAGGGAGAACTGGTGCATGCAAGGGTGGCTGATACCTTTAATCATAAAGCGTCGTCTCAATTGCGTTACATAGTAAACCCGCCTGGTTCTAATGCCCGGGTTCATCAACATCTTAATATGGGGGAAGGTGAACTAGATTGGGATATTTTCTTTAAAACGTTGCACGAAATAGGTTTTGACGGCGTGTTATCGAGTTGTGTATTCGCATGGGAAGAGAATGCAGAAGCATCGTCTAAATTCATGCGGGAAGAGATTCAATGCTATGTGAATAAATACTGGCATAGCAAATAGTATTTGGAGAATGAAATGAAAGTTAGATTTGGAGTTATTGGAACCGGTGCAATTGGTGCAGATCATACTCGTCGTTTATCAAAAGTTTTAACTGGCGCAGATGTTGTTGCCGTGACTGATGTGAATCGCGAAAGTGCTGAGAAGCTGATAAATAGTCTGGGTTTGCAGGCTGAAGTTTATGGTGACGGTCATGAACTGATAGCCGCTGGAGATATAGATGCCGTATTAGTTACTTCATGGGGTCCGACCCATGAAGAGTATGTACTAGCTGCCATAGAAGCGGGTAAATACGTTTTCTGTGAGAAGCCTTTGGCAACTACAGCAGCAGGTTGCCGTCGAATCGTTGATGCAGAAATTTCTCATGGTAAGCGCTTAGTTCAGGTCGGCTTCATGCGTCCCTATGACGCGGGTTACCGTTTGCTCAAAGAAGCAATTACTGCCAATGAAATTGGCGAACCGCTTATGGTCCACTGTGCGCACCGTAACCCAGAAGTGCCCGATAGCTATGAAACCCCTATGGCTATTCAAGACACCTTAGTACACGAGCTTGATGTACTGCGCTGGTTGCTGGATGATGATTATGTGTCTGCACAAGTCATTTTTCCACGTACCACAAAATACTCTCACTCAAAACTGGCCGATCCGCAAATCGTCTTGTTGGAAACGACTAAGGGTGTGCGTATAGATGTAGAAGTCTTCGTGAATTGTAAATACGGCTATGACATTCAATGTTCTGTGGTCGGTGAAGAGGGTGTTGCCAATTTGCCTGAACCTATGAGTATTACTACTCGTAAAAATGCCCAACGATCTCAAGGTATTTTGACCGATTGGAAAAAGCGCTTTATTGACGCCTATGATGTGGAATTACAGGATTTCATTGAAGGGATCAAAGTGAGAGAGCTAACTGGGCCGACGGCTTGGGATGGGTTTGCAGCATCTGTAGCTAGTGATGCGTGTGTCAAAGCACAGGAGAGCGGTGAAATCGTTAACATTGATATGCCACCTAGGCCCCCATTTTACCGATAAATATTTTACTCATTCCCGCTAAGTCGCGGGTTTTTTTTATTTCAGAAGATGCCCAAATCCTATGCGTATGAAAATACAACCGTCTCAGTATGCTAATTTTCTATTACTTGCGGTGACGCTGTTGGCAGCTTCAGGCTGGCTTTTTTCCAAATTTGTTTTGGTTGCGATGAGCCCCATGTTTTTCCTGGCGATTAGATTTATTGGATCAGGCCTCATGGTTGGTGCAATGAAGCCTAATATAGTACTTAGAACACCACTGTCTAATTGTTGGCGATCATTGCTTACGGGCACCGTTTTAGGCGTTCAGACTGCTTTGTGGGGATTCGCGCTAGCACTTTCCAATGGATTGGGCGTCGGAGCTTTTTTAATTAGCCTGAGTTTTATACTTATTCCTATCACTGGACTATTGTTTGGGTTTCGTGCGCGGGGGTACACATGGTTGGCCGTAGCCATCGCTATGCCCGGATTATTCTTATTGGCACTGCGCCATGGTTTGGCACTGGCGGACTCAGATATATTGTTTCTATTGTCAGCCATCCTCTATGCTTTCTATTTCAATATCAATGGCCGCTTGTGTCATGGTATTCCAGCTATCACCCAAACTTGCTATCAATTGATTGCGGCAGGTACTGTGTGTTTTATCGCTTTTTTATGGATGGAAATAGACGCAAATCAATCAGTCTATGAAGTATGGCATTGGCTAGCGCTAAGTATTGTGCTGGCGACCTGTTTACGTTTTTTTCTGTTACTCAAAGCACAGAGCATGTCACCAGAAGGACAAGGCGCCATAGTTATGACGTTGGAACCCGTCTGGGTTGCTATTCTTAGCGCATGGTGGCTGAATGAAAATTTATCTTTTGTCGCGCTTTCAGGGATGGGATTGATATTTCTGGCGCTGGTGGTAAACGCATTAGGCAGTATCAGAGCAAATCGTAGACATAAGCAATTAGTATCTATGCGAGGTCCAGCCTTGCAGGAGGATTAAACGCTAATCGTTTAATCCTCCTGTTAAATAAGCGTTCTCTGTTTGATTATTCGTTATATTTAGGTGAGTTTATCCAGCTATGGGCGTCTTCCCAAACAAAGCACCAACGACGCTCAGGGCCTGCCATCACGTTTAAATAATAGCTATTGTAACCAGCTAAGGTGGCAACAGGATGGTAGCCTTTGGGCACCTGAACTACGTCTTTATTATAGGCAGCCATTGATTCATCAATTTCCCCATCTTCGGTATAAACACGTTGAAACACGAAGCCCTGCGGAGGGTCGATACGGTGATAGTAGGTTTCTTCTAAGTATGTTTCGTGTGGAGCATTATCCTGATCGTGTTTATGCGATGGATATGAACTAGTATTACCTTCGTCAGTGTATACTTCCACAATTAACAGGCTATCAGCGGGTTCTGTTTCCGGTAGGATGTTATGGATAAAACGCTTGTTAAAGCCTTTTCCTCGAGATTCCGATTGGATATTATCCGGAGTAATCAACCGCGCTTTATATCCACCTTTTCCCGGCGCTTTGCATACGGCAACCTCTAAGTCGGTATTAGCCACAAGCATGAAATAATCATCGTTAGGCACATATACAGCATAAGGCTTCTTGCGCTCAAACGGACTCATGCGATCACCGATATTATTTAAAGATAAGCTTTCCGTTTTGACATCCGCTTTGCCTCCGATGAGGACTAAACAGACTTCATTGTCTTCAGTTTTTTGATAAAGCGTTTCACCTGCTTTTAATTCAAAAACTTCGAAGCCTATATATTTCCAACCAGCTGACTTTGGAGTAATACATTGGGTTTTTCCGGTTTCCTCATGCAGTGAGTATTTTGAGAGCAGTTGTGGCATTAATCTAGTCCCCTATCTTAAATTTGTGACAATAACGTATATTAAAACATTACCTTTTGTGAAATATATATTCTACTATTTATTTTGAGTGAAATATATAGTCCAGTCATTGGTGTGTGGTGATAGTTCGGAGCTGAATCGAAAATTGAGTAAGGAATTGAGCTTGCAGTGTCAGTTGCTGCTAGGTCACCGTCAGCTTGAAAGCACTGTTCTTTGTGACGTGAAAACTGTGCCTACCCCCAGATTTACAACTTGTAGCGCAAAATCTATTTCTAAAAAATTTGTTTAAATGTGCGAGCTAATTACCGTTCGATTTTAGCATAATAGACCTAGCGCACCATGTTGCAGTCTATAATAGACTCGCTTTATAAATTAGTAGATGTCTGGTTTTTCTGGTCAGTTTAAAGGCCATAGTAGAACTGAGAATAGATGCCGTTGAGATCACTTTAAACTATAGCTGGGTGCGTATACCGAATCTGTGGCTTCAGCAACGGTAACGTCATTTCATGTGTGAAAAGTCGACCAATGCGGCTATTAAGAAAAAATTGGCAAAATCAGTATGAATCAGAGGCTTTTTTACGGCGTATTACTTTGGAAAGGTGAGCTTTACTAATGTTACTTTGTAATCGGCGTGTTAACAGTATATAAATGCCTCAATAAATCTGGGGGAAACTATGTACCGTTCTGTCACTTTAGCGTTGTGTTTAGTGTATTTGCTGGTTGTTGGCGGGGTGTCTTATACTCAGGTCGTGCGTGCCGTAAAACAGGAAGCCGAGCAAAAAATTCAGGATGTGGCCAGTCGATTAGAAATTCAGTTGGACAAATACCGTACTTTGCCCCGAGTGTTGGTTTTACATCCGGCCATTAGTGAACTGTTGGCAAATCCGGTGGAAGATAATGTACGCAGCGTCAACCGCTTGCTCTCTACCTATAATCAATCACTTTCTAGCGATGCGGTGTATCTGATGTCGCGCGAAGGCGTGACGTTGGCAGCGAGTAACTGGCAACAGTCGGACAGTTTTGTTGGTAGCAACTATGGTTTTAGACCGTATTTTCAGCAGGCGGTGAATGGTGACGAGGGTAGCTACTTTGCGCTGGGAACAGTGTCACGCAAACGGGGGTACTATTTTTCGTTTCCCGTACGACGTGATAGTGATATCACCGGTGTACTGGTAGTAAAGGTGGCACTGTCGGTGATTGAGGAATATAACGCCGAAGCTAATGCACCATTCATTGTAACGGACGTCCACGGTGCCGTGTTCTACAGCTCTCACCCAGAATGGAACTACACGTCATTGGTCGCTTTGCCCAACGCGGTAAAAGCTGAAATTATCCATCAGCGACAGTATGGTACCGGTTCATTGCTTAAACTCACCGACAAAACTGCCTTGCGAGATGTGCTCATCGCTGAATCTCTTACACTGGAATATAAAAATAAGCTGCGTACTTACTTGATTGCAGAGAAAACCCTGCCGGAAGTTGGCTGGCATCTGATTGTTCTGACCCCCATTATTAAAGTGTATGTGTTGGTGACCAGCATACTTTTCGGCGCGCTGGTGTTATTCATTCTGGTGGCGTTGCTGAGCATGATCTGGCGGCGAAATAATATTGCTCAACGTCAGTTGGCCGCTGTGAATGAACAGTTGGAACATCGGGTTGAGCAGCGTACGGCGCAGTTACAGGAAACAAATACGACGCTAATGGAAACTATAGACATTCAACGGGAAACTGAACAACGACTGAAGGAAACCCAGAGCGAGCTGATTCAGGCTGGCAAGCTGGCGTTACTGGGGGAAATGTCGGCTAGCATCAACCACGAGCTAAACCAGCCATTAACCGCCATGCTGACGTACAGTGAAACCCTGAAGCTGATGATTATGCGAGGTAAAACCGAAGGTATTTGCGAAACCACCGACGAAATTATCGCGCTGATCCGGAAAATGGCCACCATGGTGGCGCAGTACAAGCTGTTTGCCAGGAAGTCAGCGGGTAAGATTGGGCCCGTTCTGGTGGCAGATACACTCAGTGCATCCCTGTCAATTCTGGAAACGAAAATCAGTAAAATGGTGGCGGAAGTTCACATTCAGCCTTACGACACTACTTTGCTGGTGCTGGCGGAAGCCGTACCGCTCGAACAGGTGTTGGTGAACCTGCTGAATAATGCTTTGCAGGCGCAGGAAGCGGTCAGCCAGCCACGCGTCGACATCACCGTTACCGACAAAAAAGCGAATGCTGTGATTGCCGTGAAAGATTGTGGCCCGGGCTTTTCCGATGAACAATTACAGAAAGTTTTTGAGCCGTTTTACACCACCAAAGGTAAAGGATTAGGGCTGGGCTTAACTATCTCTCAGCGTATTATGGCATCCTTCGGTGGTACCATCGCGGCGGCAAATCACCCTCAGGGTGGTGCCGTGTTCACCTTAACATTACCGATTAAACAAGAGCCAGAAGTATGAGTATTCCGATTTATATCATCGACGACGAACCTGCAATTTTAAAGGCGCTAAAGCAACTTCTTTCTATCGAAGGTTACGAAGCTGAGGTATTCGGTGATGCCCGCGAGGCGTTGAAAAAGCTTGATCGTGATTGGCCTGGCGTGGTGCTTTCAGATATTAATATGCCGGGTATCGACGGTGTGGAGTTTCTTCGTGAGGTGCTCAAGGTTGATTCCGAGTTTTCGGTGGTAATGCTCACGGGTCACGGTGACATTTCCACCGCCGTTGAATCTATGCGCCTGGGCGCTTACGACTTCATTGAAAAGCCGTTCTCCAACGAACACATTCTGGATGTGCTGAATCGCGCGGGTGAAAAACGTGCATTAGTCTTGGAGAACCGTGAACTGAAAGATGAGCTGGACGCGCAAACCGGAGCGGGCCCTCGGCTACTGGGGAGCACTCACAAAATAAAAGCGCTGCGGCGCTTACTCATGCAGATTAAAGATATTCCAGCTGATGTGCTGATTCGCGGCGAAACCGGCTCAGGAAAAGATTTGGTTGCCCGCTTTTTGCATTACAACAGCCATCGTAAGAACGAAAATTTCGTGGCAATTAACTGCGGCGCCATTCCGGAAACCATGATTGAAAGTGAATTGTTCGGCTTTGAAGCCGGTGCTTTTACCAGCGCGCAGAAGAAACGAGTAGGTAAGATTGAACATGCCAATGGCGGCACGTTTTTTCTTGATGAAATTGAAAGTATGCCTATGGCTTTACAAATAAAGTTACTGCGTGTGTTGGAAGATCGTCGTATTGAGCCACTTGGTAGCAACCGCCATGTGGATTTGGATATTCGAGTGATTGCCGCGGCCAAAATTGATTTGCTGGAACTGGTGGGAAAAGGTGAATTTCGCGAGGATTTATTCTATCGCCTGAATGTGATTAACGTTGAAATTCCGCCGCTGCGAGAACGTAAAGAGGATATCTCGCTATTGTTCCAGCATTACGCAGCGCTGGCCAGTTCACGTTTTCACACCGACGCGCCGCGGCTGACCAATGACCAACTGGCGCGCCTGCAGCAACATAACTGGCCGGGCAATATTCGGGAGCTACGCAATGTAGCTGAGCGCTTCGTGTTAATGGGCGGGCAAACGGTGTTCGATGAACCTGCGGGTGGCGACATAGACGATGCCACGACGCTGGCAGAGAAGGTGGGGCAATACGAGCGCGATGTTCTGGAAGCTGCGTTACGTGAACACGATGGCAGGCTTATCGATGTGCAGCAGCAACTCGGCCTACCGCGCAAAACCCTGTACGACAAAATGCGCAAATACGGGCTGGTAAAAGCCGATTTCAAGTTGTCCTGAACTCAATTCAATAAAATGGGTGGATTCCCGCCCCCGCCTAGTATTGCAAGAGTGGCATCCCGCCGGTTTTCCTAAGCTTGCAACATGTATACTATTTTAAAAACTTCCTAAGTAGATGAAAATTATAGATATTATATTTCCTTTGTCAGTATGGCAAGGTCCTTGCATTATGTTGCATTGATGTAACAGTTGTTGCTAACTTTTGAGTCTTTTAACAATTGTGCATCTTTTAGACTGAGGACACATTTAAACACTCTGTAAGGTAAAACAATGATTAATAAGATTACCCAAGTGATTCGTGCACGGCGCAATCTGGTAGCGCCTGCATGCATGCTGGCAGTGGCATCATCTCTGTCATCCTATGCACAAGCCCAGATTACGCCAGCAGGCGATCCTGACATTGAGAAAATTTCCATTGTTGGTTCCCAGATTAAGGGAGCTGAAATCAGCGAAGCGTTAGCTGTATCGCAACTGGACGCCGAAGATATTGCCACCATGGGCATCGATTCCGGCGATGACTTACTGCAACTGATCCCGGAAAACGGTCAGAACTTTTTTAATGAAGCCGGTAACATCAGTGGCGGCGTCAATGCCGCTCGAGGAGATGTTGGGGCGTTTAACTTACGCAACATAGGCACCGGTAACACCCTAGTATTGATCAACGGTCGTCGTATGGTGAATTCGGCGTCGTACCAAACTGAGGAAGTAGGCGGTAGCTTCGTTCCGGTTAACTCAGTGAACTCACAACTTATTCCAGTTTATGGTGCTAAACGCGTTGAAGTACTGCGTGATGGTGCATCAGCAATTTACGGCTCTGATGCTGTAGCTGGGGTAGTGAACACAGTGACATCGACCAATTTCCAAGGTTTTGATATCCGCGTTAAATGGCAGGAATATGAACATTTGCCGCGTGATGACCAAACTCTGTCGATGCACTGGGGCAAAACCTTTAACGGCGGTCAAACCAACATCGGTGTAATTGCTAACTATTACCAGCGTGACCGGGTTAATTCTCAGGACGATCCTCGCTGGACCAATGCCGACCTTACCGACCGCCTGCCCACCGATTCGCCGTGGTACGGCCATTCAGAATGGGATTCAACCAGTGCTAACTCACTGTACGGCCAGTTCGATATGGTTGACCGCGTGACGTCAAGCAATCCATTACGTGCAGATGGATTAGTGGATAACAGCGGTGAGTTTGAAACCTATCCGGCAGGTGATGAACGTTGTGCCTGGGATTTAGGTAACGGCTTATGTGCAGCGCCGGATGGTCAGGGTACCGTGCGCTTCAACATGAACCAGGATCGCGACCTGACTTCTAAGCTGGATCGTACCAATCTGTTTATCAACCTGAACCATACTTTTGAAAATGGCTGGGAAGCGTTCTCTGAGTTTCTTGGCTACCGCTCCAATACCAACTTACGCCGTCATCCTACCGCGTCATTTTCATCATCAAAACTGGTGGTTGCGGCAGACAACTACTACAACCCTTTTGGCCCGTGTGGCTCGCCTAACCGCGTGGATAACGCCGCAGTAGAGGCGGGGGTTTCGTGTGACGGCGCCGCACTGACCATCGACAACTACCGCTTTGCCGAATATCCACGCATCGTTGAGAATAGCGGCGAAACCTTCCGTCTTCTGCAAGGCCTGCGCGGATACTGGGGAGAGTGGGATTGGGAAACGGCGGTCTCGTGGTCAAAAGACACCAAGGACGACGTAACACATAACCGTGTATCCAATACACTGATGCAGGAAGCGTTAAACGACACGACCGCTGCCGCTTACAACCCGTTTTCTGCTGGTGTGAATTCAAACATCGAACGTGCGTTAATTGACGTATACCGCAAGAGTGAATCAGAGCTGAAAACCTTTGATATTAAGTTTTCTAACCCAGGCATTTATGAATTACCTGCGGGTTTCGTTGGCTTTGTAGCAGGCATGGAGTATCGCCATGAGTCGTTCAAAGACGACCGTGATCCGCGACTTGATGGCACCATTCAGTTTACCGATGCAGACGGAGATACCTATCCGTTTGTGTCAGACGTGGTGAATTCCAGCCCGACGCCGGATAATTCAGGTCATCGTGCAGTAAGTTCGGCGTTCGCGGAGCTACAGGTGCCGGTACTGGAAAACCTCGATGTGCAGTTGGCGGTTCGTTACGAAGATTTCTCTGACGTTGGTGACACCACTGTAGGCAAAGTTGCCTTCGGTTATCGCCCAATTGAACCTGTATTGCTACGTGGTTCATGGTCGCAGGCATTCCGCGCGCCGAACCTAGTAACCATTAACGAGGAAATCGTCGCCCGTACGCAAACCCGTACCGACTACGCGTGTTTGTATGGGGCAGTAAATGGTGGTGACCCAGATCAGGATACACTGGATTGCTCCTACTCACTACAGCGTATTGCACAGGGCAGTCAGGAGCTGAAACCCGAAGAATCTGACAATACCTCTATTGGTATTGTGGTGGAGCCGCTGGAAGGCCTTGCAATCACCCTCGATTATTGGTCTATCGAGAAGAAAAACACCATTGGTCTGTTCGGTGAAGAAAATCACTCGTTGCTGGACTTGCTGTACCGCCTTGAGCAGGGCACTGAAAATTGCGATAGCGCCACCTTTAACAACAGCGTGAACCGGGGTGATATCGACCCGGATGAAGCTGCATACTACAGCGCAGCAGGCATCTGCCCAGCAGGCCAAATCAACTACATTGATGACCGCTACGCCAATCTCGATAAGCGTACTGTAAGTGGACATGATTTGGGGATTTACTACAACATCAAAACTGATTACGGTCGCTTCAAAATTGACTACAACGGTTCCTTCCTCGATAAGTTCGAGCAGGAAGCCGGTGGCTTGGCGACGCAGTTAGTGGCTGCCAGCGAGAGTGGTGTATTACCTGCCAGCTTCCCCGTTACCGGATTTGCAGACCTGATTGGGCGCAACGGTAACCAGAAAGAGAAACACAGTCTGCGATTAATGTGGCGTGGTGATGTGTTCGGTGCGTCGCTGTCGGGCTATCGTATCGGCAGTTTCTATCAAAGTGAACTGACACTGGAAGATGGCACCCGTTTTGTGATTCCAGCAATGACCACCGTTGATGCGACGTTTGACTATAAAACTCAGATCCAGGAAGTGGATACCCGGTTCCGTCTGGGTGTAAAAAACTTGACTGACAAACGCGCACCACTGGCAGCCGCGAGCTTTGGTTTCTTTAACGATGCGCACCGAGACTATGGTCGTTATTTCTATATGGATGTAAGCGCAAGCTTCTGATTTTTCTAATCCGGCGGCACCCTGCCGCCATATATTAAGTTGGTTATTATGAAAAAAAATATTTTCCTTGCCGTTTGGTTTTGTTTGCTGGCAGTCACGCAAACCGCCTGTGCTGCTTCCACACTGTGGCAAGATAACGCAGTAGGTAGCTACACCTTCACCAAGTGGGCGGGTGGCAAAATTGATGTGGAATACATCGTGCCAAAAGACTCCGATGCAGACACAAAAATTTTGCTGGTCGTGCCTGGCGCCCGCAGAAATGCAGATGACTACCGTGACCAGTGGTTATCTCTGGCGCAGAAGAATCAGTTTATTGTATTGGCGATTGGTTGCAGCCTTCAGGTATGTGAAGACGAATATCAATACAATTTAGGAGGAATCACTACGCCTCTGGGAGCAACGCGTCCGGAATCGGTACAGTTCTATAACGTACCAGAGAAGGTGTTTCACGATTTTGTGAGCCGTTTTGGTTCCACTCAGGAGACCTTTGCCCTTTACGGTCACTCTGCCGGTGGTGGTTTTGTGCATACCTTCATGCTGGCAAAACCTCACGCCCCGGTGTCCCATGCGGTCTCGGCCAATGCGGCGTTTTTTACCTATCCTGATCCTTCGCAATCATACCCTTTCGGTCTGGAGAACAGCCCGTACAGCGACAGAGATGTGGATACCTGGTTACAAAAGCCAATGACCATAATACTGGCGGATCAGGACATGGGGCCTCGTACGAAAACAATCAGTAACAGCCCGGCAGCGAATAGGCAGGGACGTAACGTATTCGCCCGTGGTCTGGCGTTCTATGCGAAAGCGATGAATGTAGCGGTAGATAAAGATATCAAGCCTGCATGGCAGATTGAAGTAGTGCGTGGCGTGGGTCATAACAGTACCAAAATTGTACCATTTGCCTTCAAATATCTGTTCCCTGAATTCGCTAATGGTCACAGGGGAAATAAACAGTGAGTGATTCTATTTCCACGCAATCCGCGCCCAGAAACGAAGTAATGCATCGCCCGACACATAAGAAAATAGGCCTCATTCTCGGGCCACTGGCCTGTTCGCTGCTGATGTTGATGCCTGCCCCTGAGTCACTTAACCCAGTGGCATGGTCAGCGGCAGCCGTTGGGATCTGGATGGCTATCTGGTGGTCGACTGAGGCGGTACATGTAGCGGTGACCGCCTTGTTGCCATTGGTACTGTTTCCGCAGTTGGGCATTCTGGATATCAAGTCTGCGTCTGCACCTTACGCCAACCCGACGATTTATCTATTTCTGGGCGGCTTTATGCTGGCGCTGGCGCTACAGAAGGCCAATCTGCACAAGCGCATTGCGTACTTTATTTTAAGTTATGCCAGCAGTTCGGCGCGCTCCATTGTGTTGGGATTTATGGTTGTGAGTGCCATCCTGAGTATGTGGATGACCAATACCTCCACCACCATGATGTTGCTGCCCGTCGCCTTGTCAATTCTGTCTACGATGGAAGGTGAGCACTCGCACTTTAATCCTACACAACGGAAAAATTTCCAGCTTTCATTGTTGTTAGGCATTGCCTATGCTGCCACCATTGGTGGTATGTCGACGCTGGTCGGTACACCTCCAAATGCCTTTTTGGTCGGCTTCATGAACGACACCTACAATGTGCAACTGGATTTTGCCAAATGGATGCTTATTGGCATTCCTTTAAGCGTTACCTTGCTGCCGGTGGCATGGCTGTCGCTGACCCGTTGGATTTACCCAGTGGATTTCTCAACGCCTGAGGCGGCGAAAATGCAATTGGCCGAACAACGTAAAGCGTTAGGTCCTGTGCGCAAGGAAGAGTGGCGTGTCGGTTTACTTTTTCTTGGGGTTGCCGCCGCATGGATGACCAGACCATTTCTAGCCAAATGGCTGTCGCTTGACGGACTGTCTGATGCCGGAATTGCCATGACTGCGGCAGTGCTGCTGTTCATTATTTCCAATGGTAAAGGTACTGACAGTAAAGAAGGATTTTTACTCGCCTGGGATGATATGAAAGCAATTCCCTGGGGCATTCTGGTCCTTTTCGGTGGTGGTTTAAGTTTGGCCGCAGCAGTGTCCAATACCGGTCTAGCGCAATGGCTGGGTGAAGGCCTAGTGAATATCGATGCATTCGGCATTTTGTTTCTGGTGCTGGCAGCTACTACGCTAGTGATATTCCTTACTGAGCTAACCAGTAATCTGGCGACTGCTGCCACCTTTCTGCCGGTTGTGGCGGTAATTGCGCTAGAAATGGGCGGTGAGCCGATGACGCTGATCCTGCCGGTTACTTTGGCGGCTAGTTGTGCCTTTATGCTGCCGGTAGCCACACCGCCAAATGCCATCGTGTTTTCATCAGGCTATATCAGCATCGCGCAAATGGCGCGAGCGGGATTTGCGCTGAATATCCTCAGTGTATTACTGGTGACTGCTATCTCGGTATGGCTGGCGCCTCTGGTGTTCTAAGTCAGTACGTCCACCTTTTTTTCCAATAACAACAATCATTACAATGCCTGGTGAAAAGCCGGGCATCGGCTAATAATCATTATGAATCAGAAACAAAATAAACCTCTGTACCTTTATCACGCTGGCCCCAAACTGCTCGACATGCCGCTACTCAATAAAAGTAGTGCATTTAGCGAACAGGAGCGAATCGCTTTTAATCTGGAAGGTCTGTTGCCGCCACGTTACGAAACCATTGATCAGCAGCGGGAGAGGGCGTACATGCAATACCAGGCCTGCACCTCGGATATGGCCAAGCACATTTTTCTGCGAGATATTCAAGATACCAATGAAACCTTGTTTTTCCGTTTAATCAATGAACATATCGAAGAGATGATGCCAATCATCTACACGCCCACGGTGGGTGAGGCCTGCGAAAAGTTCTCTGATATTTACCGCAGTGCCCGTGGTCTGTTTATCTCCCATCACCTGCAGGATCGCATTGATACCATTTTGCATAATGCCACCAAACGTAACATCAAGGTCATCGTAGTGACTGACGGAGAGCGGATACTTGGATTAGGTGATCAGGGCGTGGGGGGCATGGGAATCCCAATTGGAAAGTTGTCGCTGTACACCGTGTGTGGCGGTATCAGTCCGGCCAATACACTACCCATTATGCTGGATGTCGGCACCAATAATCCGGCATTGTTGGAAGACCCGATGTACATGGGCTGCCGTCACCCGCGTATTAGCCAAGCTGAATATGACGTGTTTGTCGACAAGTTCATGCAGGCCGTACGTCGTCGCTGGCCTAAAGCGTTAATTCAGTTTGAGGATTTCGCTCAAACCAATGCCACGCCAATCCTAGACCGATACCGTGACAGCTACTGCTGCTTTAATGATGATATTCAGGGGACGGCCGCGGTTGCAGTGGCAACTATGCTGGCAGCTTGTAAAGTCAAGGCGGTAGCAGCATCTACTCAGCCGTTAGTTATTGTGGGTGGGGGCTCGGCAGGTTGTGGCATCGCCGCACGGTGGGTGCAAAGTATACAGGCCGAAGGCCTGTCAGAGGAAGCCGCGAGAGCCATGGTGTATGTGATTGACCGTGATGGGCTGATCACCACCCGTGCAACGAATCTCCCAGGCTTTCAGCAAGCAGTGGCACAGGAATTAGCAAACTTTGACGGATGGGAAGGCGATTATGCGCCCGGGCTACTCGAGGTTATTAACACGGTAAAACCGGGAATTCTATTGGGTGTGTCGGGATGCGCGGGCTTGTTCTCGGAAGAGGTAGTGGAGGCGATGCATCAGCATACAGCGCAACCTGTGATTTTACCGCTCAGTAATCCGTCGCGTTGTGCAGAAGCTACGCCAGAGGACATATATACCTGGACTAACGGCGAGGCGATTGTCGCTTGCGGTAGCCCGTTTGCTGACGTTGAACTTAATGGTCGCACATTGCCGGTCAGTCAGTGCAATAACAGTTATATTTTCCCTGGCATCGGTTTGGCAGTGGTAAGTTGTAACGCCAGACGGGTGACCAATAACATGCTGATGGCGTCAAGCCTGGCATTGGCAGAGGCTTCACCACTGGCCATTCACGGTGAAGGAGCATTATTGCCACCATTGAGCGGGATTAAACTATTGTCTATAGAGATTGCCAAAAGAGTGGCTATGGCGGCGATTGCTGATGGAGTTGCGCCTGTGCGCTCTGAAGAAGAAATACAGATGTGTATTGAGGCGACACAGTGGCAGCCGGAATATCGTGAATATCGGCGCGTGGCCAGCTGATTGATCTTGCTCGCTCTGTTAAGTAGTTCTAAGTTCGGCCGAGGATACCTTAAGTTTGTAAGCTGTCCTTTCCGTACGAAGGGAAATTAAGTTCTAAGGTGATAACTATCGCGCAATAAATTACTACAATTACCATCTTAGTAGGACAGGGTGCAAGTTTACATGGGAATATTACGTTTAGGCGAATTGTCATTCATTACCTTCAATACCTGTTGTCTGACTACCGAAAAGGGCTGATCATTATCGATGTTCTCATCCGCAAACAGGTGCAGTAACTCTGCGGCTTTGGTGACATTCTCCGCAACTGACTGCCACGACTGGAATACTGCCTGCTGAGCAAATGTATTGGCGGCTCCCTCTTGTTTTCGGATATGGAAAATGAACTCGTCGGTCAGACGTTCCAGTGCCAGCTGTATGCGCTCTGTCAGGTGACATAGCAACCAAAGGTGTTGCAGTGAGCGTTTGAATCGTTTGAGTTTACTATCATAATAGACGATGAGTTCACCGAAGGGTTGGCGATTTTTCAGGTACAGGTTAAGCCCATCGATGACCTCTCTTGTTTAGCGAGTTAAGAATACCACCAAAAAGCAGTTGTTTGTCTATGCCCAGTTAACCATGAGTGGTGCACTTATTATCTGAATTCCGGTATACAATTTTGTGTAGTTATAAGTTTTAAATACAACCTCTCTGCCGATAATTCGCAGCCCATTCTTTAGCTTTACTTGCGAAAATCTCCTTTGTTTCATCTGGCACATCAA
>OJHC01000106.1_pt1 | contig 32495 bp, 45 predicted proteins | sample 1595091 | NCBI WGS metagenome assembly OJHC01 (sample SAMN05416829, study PRJEB24817) | seawater metagenome | isolation source: Sea water | place: Canada:Atlantic | collected 2013-07 | reverse complement strand
CAGCGTCAGATGTGTATAAGAGACAGGAGTTCTGCCAAGCGGTCTCTACCACCCTGAAGGCCTCTTCTAATTCTTTCGTCTCTAGGTTTAACCTGTGCGGACACTCCTGCATCTTTACCTCCTAACAACACCGCTACTTTAGCTTTTGTCTCAGGAGAAGCATTGGATTTAGCTATATACTCCTCCAACTGTGTTTTTACTTTAGCGTCAGTAACGGGTAGGCCAACTATATCTCTCTTTTTAGCTTTACGTAAAGGAGACTTTTGATTAATGCCTAGTTCGTCAAGTAGCTCGTTAGTTATAACGGTAGGGGCGACTTCTTTTTCTGGTGAATACTCAGCAATTTTAGCTTTTGCATCTTCAACTATTGTTTTTACTTCTGGATTTTCTTCCGCTACGACAGCTTTTTGTGCGTCAGTTAACTCAGTAGCTTCATCAGCTAAAATTTTGTCTGCTTCGGTTTCTACTGCGGCTTGAGCTTCTTGTTCTGGAGTTTTGTCTATTGTAGGTACAACAGGGTTTTTAGGTATTCTATCCCCACGTTCGCCTAATCCTGTAGCACGTATGCCGCCACCAAGTAGGCCACCTGCAATAGCGGCTTCACGATACTCTGCAATGGCATCGTCACTGTCTATAGACAGGCCAGCTTGTGACCGCTCTAGCATTTGCTGCCCGACTTCGGTTAGAGCCTCAGTACTACCACCAGCACCCACACGGGAAGTTGTACGGGTAAGCAACCCTTTCCAACCTGTTTTACCAGAGCCCATAGGCTTCAGCAGTTTAAACCCACCCAATAATAATCTATCTGCAACACCTTCAAGTGCCGCTTGGCCGAAAGTAGCGGTGAGTGCATCGCCTACATCGACTCTATCTTTTGCACCGCTAGCGACTTCGTCTTCTTGACGTTGGATGTTGTTACCAAACAGAATCGGCGCAGTTACAACACCAGCAGCACCAGCACCTATAAGAAACGGCGCGGCGACACCTGTAGCACCTGCTATAACAGGGGCAGTGACAGCGGCACCGAGACCAAGAGCTAGCTGTGGAGCTTGCTCCCCTATAACTTCACCCGCATATGTTAACGCTGATCCAAAACCATCAACGTCGGTAGACTGCATGCGTTCAGGTTGTGTAAGAGATAAGAGACCTCGCTCTTGACGGGCACGTTCTTCTAGACCTGTACCGTAACTTTCAAGAAACCCAAGGCCAGTCTGCTCTCCAAGAGTACCAATCGTTTCGCCGACAGCCTCTTTAATTTGTTTTTTACCGCGCTCATAACCACGACCTAACGCAGTACCGTCGTCAAAAGGTTTAGGAGCCTCTCCAAACGCACTCTCAAACTCTGTATCTGTCTGTGTTCTGTCTTCATTAAGAATCTGAGATATTTGAGCAAACTCGGTGTTTGAAGGCGCGTTACCAGCTATGGTAAACTCGTAGAACTGCCCTGTCTGCGGGTCTTCGTACTGAAAAATGCCCATTTATCCTGCCTTAGTTAAGTCTAATTTTCTAACTCCGCTTACACCAGAACCGCTCCCTGCACTACCCATACCTATACTAAAACGATACCTAGTTTCTAACTCGTCTCTAAATGCTATTGCTCGGTCTAACGTGTTCTTAGCAGAGAGCATCCCAGCTTTGTTGTCATTATCACGCGCGCTTTGAAGAGCTTCTTGCGCGTTTTCAACTTGGCTTTGTGCGTAGTTTAACGCGGCGGCGGCGGGTCCTTTAAGTGCTTTCGGCTTATTAGCTGCTGCTATACGGGCATCAATAAGTCTTTCGTCTGATGCTAACTTACGTTCGGCTAAATCAGATTTCTTAGACTCTCTAAGAGCCGCTAGGCCAGCAGACCCTGCTTTACCAAAATCACCGGTACTCATTAACGTGAGGCCAGCTTGAGCTAACGCCAACCATTTGTCTTGGTTCATATTCTCTGCGGTAGACTTAAAGGTTTGTTTGCCGTCGTCTTTGCCACCAGTATCGGCAATAAGTTTTTTAGCGGCAGCTTTGGCGGCTTCGTCTTTAAGCTTCTGGGCAGCTGTGATGGTCTCAAGTCCCGTTAGCTGTCTTTGCTGCAATCTGTTCTCATTGTCTAACGTACTAGCTATGTTAGCAGCTTTAGCTGCTTCTTCAGCTTTATTTTTTTCGTAAAGCATCTTGTTAAACTTTACAGATGGGTCTTCTGAACCAATCGTTTCGTCAATAGCTCCGCTTAACCGTTGTAAAAAGCCGGGCCCCTTTAGCCCCTGTTCCATAGCTACATCTTCGTCCATAGCGTTGCCTGCTATACGTTTAGCATTTTCAGCTCTAGCAAAAGCTTCTTGCTCTTTAATGTCTTGCGCTATACCACGCTCTACTCCAAGCCGATCAGAGTATTGCGCGAACATTTCAGCTTGTTCGTCTTCTGACGCTCCATCCATTGTATACTTTAAACCGCCTAATGGGCTGTTAGCCCCAAGATCAGTATATACTTGTTCTGGTGGAGTGTACGTATCGCTTTGTTGGAACTCTCGACCACGGTTAAGCATGTTCACAATCGCAGGTACATCACTCTCGTTGTAGTCATTCCCTGCTAAGTACGCTCGTCTAGCTTGTTCAGCCGCTTTTCTTTTTTCAGCAGCGGCAAAAGTTTTTTCTCTCGCTGCGTCTTCCGCGGCTTCTCGTCTACCAAACGGGCTTGGTTCTTTAGCCCCGCCAAAGTCTAAAGCATCGTCAGGTAGGTCATTTACAAAATCATAACGTCCAGTAGAAGTACCATCCACACCTGCACCTGCCATAACAGTATCATCGTAAGCCTCATAAGGTGCGGACTCCTCTTTTGCAAACTTAGAACTCAAGTTAGAGCCCTCATCAAAAAGCATGCTATTCGGGTCTCTTTCCGCTCGATATACTGCAGCTAAAGATTTAGCGCGTTGGTCTAGAGAGTAATCTTCACCAAACTCTTTGTCATCTTTTCTTCTCTGCATATAAGTCTTCAGACCACCAGCAAGGTTATCTCTAAAATTGGATGTTTTAAAACTAGTGCTAGGTGCTTCTAACGCTTCCAACGTAGTCATTTCAGGGTCTTTAGCTACTTCTAAAAGTGCAGATGGTTTAGCAAAAGCCTTCGCCATTTGCTCGAGTACCCTTGGGTCGTCTTTGTATTTTTCATATATGTCTGGGTTAGTCACCTTTAAGCTTGCAATAGCACTCAAAGTCTCACCCGACATTTGACCCCCGGGAGCTAGGCGCATAATACCACCATCAGCCATACGTTGAGGCTGGTTAGGTTGTGCAGGAAGTCCTGCCGCTTGTACGTTTGGCACCCCTGTATTCTGTGTCATGTCTGTTTTAGGTGCTAGAGACTGTGCAACTTGTGCTATACCTTGTTGTGGTACACCCGCCGCAGATACGGCATCTTGTGCAACGGTAGGTTGCATTAATCCTTCTTGTCGCTGTACATCTGATCGCATACGCTTCCGACGTTCGATCTCGCTCAATACCATGAACTGAGGGGCAGAACCCGAAGGCATCTGCATTTCTTTTATCAGTTGAGCCTCAGAAAAGTTCTTTAGCTTGTCTTGGGTGTCGAGCATATTAAGCATTAGCCGAAAGCCTTATATAGTGATAATCCAGTTAAACCCGCGCCAGCCGCTTGCTGAAACATGCCGGGTTGTTGTCTAGGAGCCGTTGTAGTACTTGTCCCTGCCCCTGTTGCGGCAATAGGCATACCTGTTAAAATACCGGTCATGTTACCAATCTGCTCGCGGGTGTAGCCCTGCTGCTCAAGGAAGTTTGCGTAGTCCAAATCAAGCCCTGCTTGACCTTCACCTTGTATGTCTTGACCAACACCTTCACGCAACTGTTCATTCTGTATTTGTGTCTGACGCTCTAACTCACCTAGACGGGTAAGCTCTGTACCCATACCAGCACCAGCTCTAAGTGCGGCAAGTCCTTGCCCTGCACCGAATTGACTAGATGCTTCTTGCCCTGTTTGTACTCGTCCAAGTTCAGCGGCTTGTCGTTGTTCTGCAGTCATCTGTGCGGCCCTATCGGCACCGAACTGTTTCGATGCAGCGTCAAACGCACTCTGAGACCCCTTAGCTTGGATATTTCCTAGTTGGTTTAAAAGCTGTTCTTCTGCTAGACCTTGTTGTACTGCTTGACGTGACCCGCCGAAAGCACCGGCTTGCACTGCTTTTGCGTCTCGAGCGCCCTGTAAACGGTTAAAATCTGTAACCGCTGCTTCTTTTTGCTTATCAGTAACAAGCTGTTGATACGGAGACATGTACTGAGATACGTTGTCACCAGTAAACGTAGCTGGGTCAGAGTAACCAAACTGTGAGTAGTCACCACCACCGTAGTTACCAAGCTCAGTAGCACGATTCATTCCTGCAGTAGCGTAATCTTGTGCTGTTCCAAGCCCAGAAACTCCAGTATCGGCTATGCCCAGCATGTTATCACGAGATGCGGTTACATTCGGGTCGGTTGCCGCTAGGCGTTCGCCGCTGTAAGGATCGTAAGGCTTAGTAAACTCTGCCTCTGCTCGAGCAACATTCCGCTCAAAGTAAGGTTTTGCCCAGTCCGGTAAGTCTGTTGAGGACGTGTTAGTCGTTGTATCGTATACTGTTTTGCTACCACACATAGGTTAGCTCCTTACGCTATCGCTGTTTTAGCTGCATACTCACGTATAACACGCGGTGCATTGTCTTCAGATTGATTTACAGCGTCGAGAAACCCGCCACCGTACTTCTTGCTAAGTGCATCTGCAGTTTTTGCACGGAGTACATATTCTCCATCTGCAAGTAACACATCTTCTTGTCCTTCAAGGGACGCAGGTACTTTGTCGTCAACACCAGAACCATCGCCCGGCCCGTTGACTTCACCAGCTTCGCCGTTAGCGAAACGCTCTTTTGTGTCGTCGTACTCGCCAGACTTTACCTTCTCGACTAAGTCTCTAAGAGCTTCTTCACCGTAGTTAGCTAAGAATTTACCTAGTACAACTGATGCTTCCTCTTTAGACATATCACCTTTTACAGCCATAACTGCATCAGCTATATCAGTCTTCTCATTACCACCCTCTTGCGGAACAGCTGCAATACCTTCTTGTGGGACTTGCTCAAGCTCACCGCCTTCGGCAAAGCCTCTTGCTGCGCCTAGAATGTTCTGTGGGAAAGTGCCTTGGTCGGGGCTGGTTTGAAGTTGTGCGAAACCTTGAAAGTTGTTGGGTCCACGAGGGTCGGGTCTAGCTGGGCGTTGAGTTGCCATAAGCAAGCCTGAAAGCCCACCACTAGTAGGAAGAACTCCACTATTACTAAATGTCTGCCGTTCTTTCATGTTGACTTCTTCTAGGAAACTATCCTTCTTTTGCTCAAAGCCAGCATCGCCGTATTCACCCTCTAGGTAGTTACCGTACTGCTGTAAAGGTTCGCTATACGCAGGTCGTCGCATTTTAAATGCTGCATTTGCTGATAGCATTTGACCCGGATACCCACCCATAGCCATACCCGTAACTTGGCCTTGTTCTGAGTCGATGAAAGGTACGGGGGTACCACCTAAAAGCTGCTGCTGCTGATACTCAACTAGCTGTTCGTAAGAAGGGTTAACTAAGAATCTAGGAGACATAGGATCGCTAGGGTCGTAGTCAGGATTTGGGATTGCTTGAAATGAACCTTGCTCTGCTATTTGAGTCCTAGTAAGAGGCACATCTTCTTTTTCTACTGGGTCAACAACTGTTTGTTGAGGACGGTCGTTGTTATCAGAACCATCCGCCATAGATCGTCCAGCTTCAATAGCTTTATTTTTAGCGTCAAGCATGTACTTTGATCGTTCTTCAGCAGTTTCAAATTGTGGGCCTGCAAAAATACCTCCAGCTTGGAACATACCTTTAAAACCACCATCGTTTGTTGTGCCGTAATGTACGCCTTTAGTATAGGTACTTGGGTCTGTATAACCTCCCGGGACTACGCCTGAAGCAATCCCCGTAGGAGTCTTAGTCTTAGCCCTAGCCCTAGCAATGGCGTCGGCGTTAGCGTTAGCATTACCTAGTATGCCCTGTATATTACTCATCTCTTCGCTACGACCCGGGAAAAAACCTGCTGGTCTTCTAGGCATATTAGAGATTGAAGGGGTACGGTCTGCTTCGTAGTCCGGAGGGAACATACTATTCCGTACAGCGTTGCCACCTAAACCCACTGCGATGCCGGGTAGACCTCCAGTTAGCGCACCGAAAACAGCAGACTTAACCATGCGATCATTATATTTTTTAGTTTCATTCCTCGGAACAAAGAACGACCCCCCGTCACTATCTCGCACGTTAATATTCTTACGCTGTTCGTTAGGGTTTGAGGAAACTCCTGAATAAGTATTTCTATCCCTGTCAGCAGTTAACACGCCGTCAACATAGGAAAACCCATCATTCGGAGTAAAAGCGTTGGCTAGACTTTCTCCAAAGCTATTACCAGAGCCTTTTTTGTCGTCATTACTTTCGTTGTTTGCTCCGCCTAGTTCACCGCCACCACACATGTAAAAACCCTTTTCTTAAACTTGTTGTGCTATTCTACTACACGTTGCTTATAATTTCCACCCACAACATTATATCCTAGCTTTTGTAACATTGCACCGGTTTTACCAGCACTTAAACCACTAGAAACACCCACGTATATCTCTGCAGCTTTACGCTCTTTAGCCCACTTTTCAAAGGCTCGTAGCAACTGTAGCCCAACGCGAGAACCTCTGCTTTGTGTAGACACATACCACACTGTGTCGGATGCGATCAAGTCAGTACCGAAATAATGTTCACCTATAGACCCAAGAAGAATACTATTAGGTACACCATTAGCAGTGCCTATGTAGGCAAAGCGTGTATCTGGGTTAGTCATAAAGTCATATATTAACCGCCCACACTTATCTGGGTCATAATTAAAATGCCTATAAACACTTTCTTGATGCATCTGATAGCCAAGGTCGATAGCTGCAGGTACATCTTCTGGTTCTATAGGGCGTATAGGCATCTTAGCTTAACCACCCATATATCTTATTAGTCTGCTCTATACGGTCGTCTAATCCATGATAACCACCATTAACCCGCTTAGTAATACGCTTGATTACATCCTCGGTTACACCTTCGTCGGCGATATCAAAGAGTTTGTTCTTCTTAAAGAACCATAACGCTGTCTCGAACGCATAGTCTGTAGCAGCTAGATCGGGATCAGTCATTACATCAGGTAAACCCATGTCACTAGAAAAAGAGCGGTAATTCGCCTTACCGGTTAATTGTAAAAATCCTCGGCCGATGAAGTCTTTAGCATCTTGCTCCGTAAGGTTCCCAAGTGATTCTCGCAAATACACTTTCCCTGCAATCTTACTTGGTTGTCTTTCGTACTCTTTGGCTTCCTCTTCTGTAAACCTGCTAGGCCAAGTCCGCATTAGCGCTTCCCAACCGTAGTTTAGGTTTTCTCGGCAAAGTCTAAAGCCACCACTTTCGTGTGCCGATTGCCCTAGTAAGTGCGCCCCATGTTCAGGGGACAACTCGTAGTGAGATACAATAGCTCGTGCCGTATTCGGTCCAAACCCTCCGTCGGGCGTAACCCCACATCTTTCCTGCAGTAGTTTTAAAGAGTCACTCATTTTGTAATTCCTTGTTTCTTTTCATAGCTGCGAAGACCGCCCAATCCGAGCATGCCCATCATAACAGTCATCAAACTACCCATATCAAACTCTGGTAGCGCTGGTATGTCAACTCCCGCCGCTGTAACTCCAAACACAATTAATGGCTGTAAGACAAAGTGATATGCAAAAGCAACACCACATACCCAACCTATGAACGGTCGCCATCCACCTTTGAATAAAGAACCCGATGCAGCTTCGGCTTTGTTTATCTCTAACTGCCCCATTAGAGCCTGCTGGGCATGATTGTCGGACATTGTGGCGATCTCATGGGCTAACTGTGCCTTTTGATCTTTGTCTTCGATAACTTTGTCTAGTAGCCCAGTAACAGGCCCTATCAAATTACTTACTAAACTCATCATTCTTTATTCGCCTTTCCTTTTGTGTAGGCTTCTTTGCCATAGAAGGCGGCAACTATAGCAGCTACAGAAACAAAATACACACCAGCTATAGACGCTAGTGACTTCATGGCTTCATCAAGATTAGCCACGTTACAAATAATTATAGCAAATGGATACAACAACATGCCGAATAATGCAAACCACGCCATCTTGCGTTGTGCATCTCTTTGGGCGTCGTCATCGGCCATCTTTAGCCTTTTGTCTTCTAGCGCAAGTTTATCCCATTCGGCTTGGTCTATTGAGCCATTACCGTCTGCGTCAGCTTTTTCAAATTCAGTCATACTAGTCTCCTAATCTGCAAGGGGGTTATCTAACGCCCGCTGTAGTTTATCCATTAATTTATCTTCTAAGTCTTTCATAGAACCACTTTGTGATACTCTAACACGTTCTCGTTGATTTTCGAAGCGTACTTCTGCGGCATCAATCATAGTACGTACTTTGTCTTCGTTCTTACGCACAAGGTCCTCGATTCTGTCAGTCTGTTGTTCAATGCGTAACAGATCGTCTTTTAATCCGTTTTTTATATCCCGAGTGTACTCGACAGATTCTTCTACCTTCTCAGAGATACCCGTGACTTTCGCATCCATCACGTCCATTGCTTGTTGGTACTCACCAAGGTCTAGCCCTGCAACCTCCTCGATCTTTTGGTACATTACGAAACCACCATACAAACCACCAACAACTGTGGATAGAAATGCAAATATAGCCATGATAGAACCAAACGACAGCTTCATACCGCCAGTCTTAAACTCACGATCTGCTAAACCATCAATGTTATCGGCTATTCTAGTTGTATCAACCATTAGTTCTCGAACTCCATATCACCGCCAACACGTTGTAAGTTCTTTAGTTCTTCTAGTTCGTCACGTAACTTCTGCACTTCTAGTCTGCGTTGCGTCAGTTCTATCCGGTAAAGGTCATTACAGTTAATACGAGCCTTTGGTTTATCTAGTGGTATAACTATACGAGCGTATACGCCTATGTCTTTACCACGACTGTTTGTGTCTAACCCTGACAGTACACCAGTTACTCCATACTCTAAGTTTACACCTCCACCGACAGCATTACTGCACCGCAGACTACCTGTCGAAAATGAATCTGATTGATAGTTCATAGGGGGGTTTGGTAAGCTTAACGCAAGTGAACTACTATCAGCAACTGCTGAACTAGCCATAACACAAAGAGCAAAAGCTAGTCTCATGCAGGTTCACCATCTAAACGTGAGCATATCTTAGACGAAACAAGCGTCCTAGATTGATTAGTCTTTTTGACTTTTGAGGTCGTGCATAAGTACACAGCTTCGTCCATATCTATTTTACGAATATACACATTAAAAGACTTTTTCTCTTTATAGCCTATTTTGATAATTCGATACGTTGTAGAAAAAGGAATGTTCATCCAGTTTAAATCAAACAATTCTATTTGATAATACTCTATCTCTTCTCTGGAGTTAAACAAAGACATCTCCACTTTAACCACGTCTTTAACGTGTGAAGGCTTTACCACAGGGTACGCAGGCGTCATCTCATGCCCAGAGATAGCTGTCGCCCAAAGCAGAAATGTTATGAGTATACTACTTCGCAATGCAAGTTGCCTGTACAACTGCGGTGTAGTTTCCTCCCGGTAGTGCTTTAGCAGAGCCGTAAACTGCGCTTGATGCAGTGCTAAACCATGTGCTTCCAGCAAGAGTTAAATCAAATATGGTGGTGTTTCCTACCACAATCTTTGCGGCTTCATAGGCTGACATGCCAGCAACAGATGTTTGTGTAACACTCGTACTACCTGTCCATGCCAGTGTATCAGATAAAGAAGGTGACGAACTAAACGCTGTTGGGTGTGTTATGTTAGCGGTATAGGAATCCGCTATAGATACATCATACCTAATTATAGGTAGTATACCACCGTCAGCGGGAGTAGTGCTTAACTTACTAGCAATCGGGTTGCCGTATACACCTGCTTTAGTTGTTTGAATAACACATTTAGCCTCTACGCTACCTGTAATCTCGACGTTAGCTAATGCAGGAAATGCAAGAAGTGAAAGTATCGCTATAGAATATTTCATATTAAACCTCAATTATTGTACTGCATGTCTATCATTTTCTCATGCAGAAGTTGTTGTGCCAAATTATTACGTAAGGCTTTCTTGTTATCAGGTATCTCTGCATCGACCAAACCAACAGTCTCTGTATACGCGCCTCCGTTAATATTAGCGTTGTAGTACATGTTTATGTTTGTTTGCAGATTAATAGCCATAATAATATCCGATTGTCCTTGCGTTCTGAACAGAGTCAACGCATTGGCAGATGCCGTCAGCCCCATTTCAAGTCTTGTATCTTCTTCCTCTTCTTCTTCAGAAAGTATTAGATTTCCGTCTTCATCATACTCAAAGTCTGTTTCTTCGTCTATAGCCCCCATTGCAGCCTCATCTTCAAGTACATCATAGACTTCGACAACAGGTATAACAGGGATAGGTTTAACGTATCCGGGGCAGGCAGGGTTAGATTGTTCATCGTAACACTCGTCTATTCGAAAGCTGTATATAACCACAGGGTCAGTTACAGAGCCTTGGCCTTCAACAGTAATTGAACCGTCGCCCCAGTTTGCGGCAGGTATATGTGCAAGGGGGAAAGACTTGACGATAGTGTTTCCGGGAACTCCCGACCAATCATCCGTTGCACTAAACGTGTAACCTTCACCTTCCGCATTTAAGTTACTGACGTGAACCTTCATATTATCTTCAGGGTTCTTCACAGTAGTATATCTATACAGGAGGCCATTTATATCTAATCCGGGTATATCAGGCAACACAGAACTCATGCCCCAGCTCAGTGCTGTAGACGCAGCGTTTCCTGTAGTTCCGTAGCTATACGGATCACATTGCGAGTAAGAAGGCCAGAGTAGCAATAATGATACCAAGACCTGTTTTTGTTTCAACGTTTTCATTGAAAATCTTCCTCATTGGATTATTCTGTTCGCGCTCAATAGTTCGATCAACCGCTTCCATTTCCCAAGCTAGCCTAGCTTTATCACCTATCAAACCATCTTTGGGGCAAGGTGTACCAGCGTTCATCATTGCATCGAACACTCTTTCGTCTTGGCACATTACGGATACAGCGGCTACTTTCATGCCCATATCGTACATGGTTTTGGCGTTTTTTAGTTTTTCACAGTTCATGTCTCTAACAGTACGCCCTGCTGAGATACCAAGTATTTGTGTTTGTACCGCTCCCGCAACACCTACAGTACATAGGTCAGAGTTACTTGCACTAATCTGTGGAGTGATAGCAGAAGGTGGTGGACTGTTGATTGTCGTATCCATCGTGCCGCTAGAAGTGACTGTACTTTCCGACTTGATTGTATCGTCTTCGTTAGCAAAAACAACGTTACCTATAGCAAGACCTGCAATAAAGAAGAACGATATTACAAGTAAGCGTATCATTTTCTCTCTACCAGCCTGTCTAGCTTTTCTTCAATCTTGTCAAACTTACTCATTATTTGGCCAAGTACCTGATTAGAGTCAGCCTTAGTGACGTATTCTTTAGCTAGTTCCTCGCGGGTTCTATTAAGTAAAATAGTTACACGCTTCACTTCTTCGTGGTGAGATTTAATCCACCACACTAAAAAACCGCCCCCTGCGGTTAAGCCAATATTCCAAATCGCGGCCATCTCCACTAGAATACGCCCCCACCAGCAGGTTTCGGCGCAGTGATCGGCACAGATATATCTTTGCGTTCAGGTGTTGTTTTATCAGTCATACTACTATCCTTAGTTCTCCAGTTGCAGTCTTATATACATCATTAACTGCCAAACCACCAGCCACAGCTGCAGTGTTGTTCGCGTAGACGGAAAGTCCAGTTAAATTGAGCGTGTTAGCCCTGCTCGGGCCGGGGTTCTGCTGCTGTTGAGCATATAGGGCAAACGCCCTTGTAACCTGCGCCATGTAGGACTGCGTGTACTCTTGAGGAGCATCGGCGAAGAATGGTATTGTTGTCTGTTGGGACATTACCGCCTCCCGTCTGTACGCATATCTGCGCGTGGTGTACCAAGTCTCCACTGCGTTCCAAGAGTATTCGAGGAAACTTTCAAGGCCATAGATCGGCCGCGTAAGCGGAAGAACAACTGTTCTGTAAACTGTTCTACGGGAGCTGTGGCAGATCGCACTGCTGCACCTGAATTTGTCTGGTCAAAGTTGGCTCCGGGGAAGTCTCTCGCACTTACTTCAAACGTAGCACTGGGGGTAGATGTAGAATTTCGGAATGTCAGGTCTGGTAGAACTCTTGACACAAACATAAACTGATCCCCGTCCCCCATGTCTATAGCGCTAGATTCTATATAACTGCTTATTGGGCTAGGCGGGTTGGTGCTGCCATCGTCTACACCGTTTTCTTGGAAATATATGTATCCATCGGGTGAAGCCGCGATAGGTAAGTTAGAAACAGCATTATCGAACCACGCAGTGCGGGCAAGAGTTCCGTAGTACCAGCTTTTTTCAACGTAGTTATACACGACGTAGCTGTCGTTTGTTTGGCTAGTAGCCGAAGGGTAGAACCACCATATCTCATTAAACTTACTATTGGCTGCAGCAGTGACTTTAGACCGTTGTGCAGTGTTCATGTTGTCAAATACGTATTCTTCTACAGGGCAGGGTATAGGTTGTACGTTACCGTCATACTTGTAGAATACTTGGTCGCCCATCCAATACACTGCGTCCCCGAAAGCAACAGCGGCGTTTTGGCCCGCGATAGATGTGTTTGTGGAGACTTCAGTAAGGCCAAAAGTAAACGGAGCGCCAATAAATTGCATCGAAGACACGGAACGATCCGTAAAGATTATAACTTGCTGTTTTGTTTGTACTGCGGCTATAATTTCAGAGCCTGTACCTATACGTAGCTCTCCAGCAGTGTTTGTTGACGTTGCCGCCCAATCAGTAAAACTCTCTTGATCTGAAAAGCGTATTGTAAGTGGGTCTAGTACGCCGGGATCGCCTTGTGGATCACAGCCAAATGCAATGACGTGGCGATCACGTTCAGAAACAAGGACAATATTAGCAACTTGAGGTTGGTTGTTCCCACTTAAAGTAGTTATATCTACAGCACGGGAAGAAGTACCTACAGAAGTATCCCAGTAGTAAATACCCCCACCACGTACATTTGCTAATAAGTCTTCTCCGAAGTTGTCCATAGACCATAAACGAAGTTGAGCGCCCGGAATTGATACATCCGCTGGGGAGTTCCATGTACCGCGCCCCCAAACACCTGCGCCCCATCCACTACCGGACGCAGGAGATTCTAAACCCGTGTTTATTTGGTAAGTGCCTACTACGGAACTACCACCATTCCCTGTATCTGAAGAATTAGCAGTGGCTGTAGCGGTGATAGTGTAGGAGTTAGCATTGATTATTGAAGTGACCTGATATTCTTTATTCAACACCGCGGCAGTTATAGCTCCCCCAAGGCTGACAGCCCCTGAAAACGTAACGAAATCATTTAAAAAGACGGCGTTGCTTGTATCTGACACAGTAATTGTAGAAGAGCCGTTTGTAGCCGCAAAGGTAACATCCCCTGCAGAAGTAGTTTGTCTGATAGGCGTAATGTCTACAGGGCTATTACCGTCTAAAACATATAGTTTTAAATTAGTACCCGCTGCAACAAACCTTGTACCTGCTAAAGAAGTCCACGCATGTAGATCGCGGCAGACTCCCAACATAGCTGTGTTTGTATACTGAGTCCAACCACCTATAGTTTCGGGAAACCCTAAACGAAAACGTATTTTATCCCCGTCACGCCAACCACCCTCATTAGTGTAATCGGTTGTATCCCGTACAATTCCGGGGCGAAACTGGAGTTTTTGTAGTGGCATTATAAACCTCCAATGAGATGATTACGAAATAGTTCCATTAGTAGTTACGTCGCCCAAGGCTGTTAGATTGCCAGAGCTATCTACGCGAAGAACGTTTGTGCCGTTATAGGCAAAAGTTAAGTTTGTCCCCGCCGCTGTTACTGTCCAGCTTTGCGTTCCACCTGTTATTGTAATAGTTCCGCCAAGCGTAGGGCTCGCAGATGGTGCTTTAGTGTTAAGTTGTGTTTGTACGTTGGATGTAACACCGTCAACGTAATTTAACTCAGTAGCGGTCGCTGTTACGCCGTCTAGGATGTTAAGCTCGGCGGCTGTAGATGTTACGCCGTCCATTATGTTTAACTCTGCAGTGGTGGCTGTTACGCCATCCATTATGTTTAACTCTGCACCCGTTGCAGTGACCGTAGTACCCGATACGATTAACGAGCCAAGGTCCAGAGAACCTGTAATGTCTACGACCGCTGCCCCAGAACCTGCACCGTCACAGTATATAATTTTAGTTGTGTTCGCTAGTATACTAACGTTCGCCCCAGAACCTTGACTAAATGTGGCTGTTTGACCAGTACCGTTCTTAACAATGTATATATGCTGCCCGTTGTTTGGGGAGACAGTTATTGTATTAGTACCTGAAGGAGACCCTCCAAGTACAAGAGTTTTATATTGTCCGTCAGAGAGAGCTCCATCGCTAACCGATAAGGTATGTGTCGTACCTGAGAGAGTAATTGCACCAACGCCGTTTGTTAAGCGGTCAATAATGCTCATGTTATCGTTTACGGTGTTGCCCCATGTAGCGGACTGTTCTCCGCTGGCTGGAAGCTCAATGCCACCATTGTCTGTATATGTACTAGGCATTATTCATCCTCACGCTGCTATTCTTGTCCATATCGTACCGGGATCAGGTTTAATCCTACCCCATACAAGTGCTTGTCCAGCGATTCCTGTAGCTGATACTCCAGTCGGAGTTATCAATGCTGTGGCCGCCGTTGTTACAGAGCCTACACTACCTGTAGCAAAAACTCCAGTAACATCCACACCTGCACCTGCTTGGCCTTGTATCGTGCCTACAGACATGGTTCCGACTACACTGGTTACGGAGAACGTAGCGGTTGCGGATATAGTCGCAGAGCCAATCGCCCCCGTACCTTCAACGCCTTGAACGTCTGCATCAGGGCCAGCGTCGGCTGTACCAACCTGACCCGTAGCACCAGCACTTGTAACCGAAACTATAGAACCTGCTAGTGGTACGACAGAGTTTGTAGAGCCTGTACCTGCTACCCCAGTAACAGAGAATGTAGCGGCAGATGCTGTAGTGACAGAGCCAACACCCGCTGACATCTGTGGAGAAGTAACTGAGAAAGTGGCGTTTGCTGTTGTTGAGGCACTACCTACCGCGCCAGTAGCCGCAATGCCTGTAACTACAATGCTCAAGTCTGTGAAAGCTGTTACAGGGCTAACATTACCATTTAGTTGCCCAGTAGCAAACGTAGCTGTTGCCCCTGCATCTACCGATACACCGTTGACTACCGCAGAGCCTTGTACAGAGCCGAGAGTTAGCCCACTTTGATTCCCCGTAACTGATACCGTACCAACACCCGAAGTCCCCGCAACGCCTGTAGCAATAATTAGCTGCTCCCCACTACCTAAATCGGAGAAGGCTGCGGCTGAGTATGGGGAAAAACCTAACATGTTATGTTATGTATCCTATTCTGGTTTAGTAGGCCATGTGATACTATCTGGAAAGCCTTCTTGTTCTGGTACATCTCTTAACGCTTGCCTGTAATCAATCCAGTTTTGCGGTACATCTGTCCCTGCTTCTGCATTAATTAAAACAATATAATCAGTGTCCTTTAAAAAAGACTCACGAACCGCACGAATTTTCCATGCAAGTGTATAATTTTCTGTTGTCATTCTAAACCACTCCAGTTTTCTATCTTAATGAACCCGGGGCCACCATCGCCGCCGCTTTTGCTGGCAGCGGAAGCGGAGGCACCACCACCACCACCAGCACCAGGGAATGTCGCGTCGGAGGCATTACCTCCGTTTCCGCCGTAGAAGGACCCACCATTTGTTCCTCCACCATAAAAGGAGCTGCCACCATTACCGCCAACAAAGTTCCCACCACCATTAGTACCAGCAGTTGTTCCTGACGGTACCATCGCTTGTAGTAATGAGCTAGAAGTGGTACCCGCCGCGCCGCCAGTGCTTCCAGCGGTACCAGAGCCGCCACCTCCTGTTGCAAATGTTGTACCACTTCTAGCTAGCGTTGAATTACCACCATTAGTACCAACTACCTGCCCAGTACCACCAACACCTTTTGCTCCAACCGAATAAGCAATAGTTTGACCTGCCGATACTGCAAGCATACCTACTATAGTAGCACCGCCACCAGCGCCACCAGAGTGAAAAAATCCAGCGCTATAACCTGAACCGCCTCCGCCTCCGCCGCCTCCGCCAGTTACATAAACTTTAATGTAAGGGACACCACTTGGAACTGTATAATTGCCACTACCGCTAGTAAATTGCGACCCAGTACCAAGATCGTAACCTGCAAAACGTAGGCCACCAGAACCATCACCTTTGACGGGGGCATCAAACGCATTAGTGCCAGACGGTGTTCCACCAACACCAGCCGCCGTCATAGAGGCCGCCGTAGTAGAGTCCACAGACGCAATATTTTCTAGTCGTCTACTGTCATTTATAACGGATGTTCCGCTTACTTTTATAGCCATCTTCGTTTTCCTTTACTATTAGCTGTTAGGTTTTTGTTTTAGCTCGTCAATTTGAGCTTGTTGTTCTTTGATTGCTTCGATTAACAAACCAACCATGTTGCCATACTGTACTGATAGAAGACCTTCAGCACCTTCTTGAACTAGCTCTGGCATAACTTTTTGTACCTCTTGAGCTATAACACCTGAAGACTTCTCGTCAGTTGCTTTAAGCGTGAATGAGTAACCACCTAGCTGTTGAACCTTGTTCAAAGCACCTGTAATCGGCGTTATGTCTTCTTTAGCACGTTCGTCAGAAGTGGTATTAACCGTACCTGCATTAACCGTAGTTACCGTTATCGTACTATCCAGATTGAGTGTAACTCCACCACTAGACCCACCACCATTAAGGTTTGTCCCGGCAGTCACGCCTGTAATATCACCAGTGTTTGTAGTATACCCAGCGCCGTTACTAAGCTGGTTGTTGTTTGTGATATAGTTAGCGTTTGTTGCACCAGTATAGCCTAAGTTACCTAAAGTCAGGGTGTGAGAGCCAAGCCCTGTAACGTGTCCATATGTGTCAAGCGTAACGTCTTGGATGACTGTAGCACCGGAGTTGTTAACACTGCTTTGCGAGGAAGTGTCAGAGTGGCTTACTGTAACTGTGCCTGATGTACCACCACCGCTGATACCTGAACCGGCAGTGACGCCCGTAATATCACCTACGTTTGTCGTGTATCCAGCACCGTTAGTTAGCTGGTTATTGTTGGTTACGTTAGTAGCTCCATCGGCTACGTTTATGAAAGAACGAACAGCCGCCGCACTACCATGTCTTATGTAGTTGTCGTTACCTGTCTCAACCATAATTTTAGTAACGCCACTTGTTACATCACTAGCAGTTGTATTAAGAAAGTTAGCAAAAATATAACCACTGCTATTACGTTGTACGACAGTACTATTACTCGCAGATGCAGAAACTGTGTAAGGAAAGCTGTAGTTGTTAGCATTAGTTGCTATTGTGTCTAGCTTAGTACCATCAGTAGCAACATCACGCCCATCGAAAGTGCTATTAGTAGTAATTGCACCAGTCATAGCACCGCCAGCTTTTGGTAAAGCGGCGTCAGCTTTCGTGCCTTGAGCGGCTGTAGCATATGCGGAAGCTGCAGTCGTAGCGGCTGTGCCTAAACCTAGTGTTGTTCTGGCTGCAGAAGCACTAGCATCGTCAACTAATGTCTTACCATACGCACTGATAGTTGTGTTGGCAGGTAATGACAAAGTTTTAATATCAGCGTCAACTTCAGAATCCATCAAGGCTCCTGCGGCAGTGACGTTGGTTGTGTCTGTTACGTCCGCGGATGCTTCTATACCATTCAGCTTAGTATGATCTGCGTCAGTAAACACATTCGAGTCTGTAGCTGATTCAACTAATGCTCTTATTTCTGCGGCTGTTTGATCTGTTGTAGCGCCTGCTTCTATACCATCGAGCTTTGCACCGTCTGTAGCTACGTCACGTCCGTCGAAAGTGCTGTTAGTAGTAATCGCTCCGGTCATTGCGCCACCAGCTTTAGGTAAAGCCGCATTTGCCGTTGTGCCTTGCGCGGCTGTAGCGTAATCGCTGCTACTAAAGGCTTTAACTTGTGCAAGGTTAGTAACCTCACTATCCATCAAAGCTCCAGCAGAAGTGACATTAGTCGTGTCTGTTACGTCCGCGCCGTCTTCTACGTTTAGTGCAGATAAAAGAGAACCTTTTGCGATAGAACCGGTTAAACCTACAACGGCTTGGACGGCATCTGTTTGATCGTGTTTTGACCAATTACTCGCATAAGTAGAAGTAGACGCATTATCTGTAGTAGCAACGATGTTGTCTCCTACTGTAAACGATATACCATTAACAGTACCTGCTCCAGAAACGTAATAGAACCAGCCTGTCTGAGCAGAGCCCCCACCGGGGAAACTACCTGAACCCGCGTTCCAATCACCTTTATAAACCATCCCGTTTTCGAGAGCGGCGATATCGGTTTCCATTTGGTCGAGATCAACAGCCTGCGTAACAGTAATGTAATCTATTTTAGTTTCATCTGCGGTTAGAAAAGACGCCGTGGTGTTTTGTAAGACGCTAGAATAAGCCTGCACATTTGACCCAATAGCCACACCTAAATTAGTACGAGATGTAGACTTGTTAGGTAAATCTGATAAGTTATTAGCCTTCATAGCTGCACCAGCAGAAGTCACATTCGTCGTATCTGTTACATCAGCGTTTGTTTCAACTGTATCTAGCTTAGTTCCATCCGTTGCTACGTCACGACCATCGACCGTACCACCCACAACTAAGTTGTTGCCGATGGTTACATTGTTACTTGCATCCTCGATTACGGCCTTATCGGCAGGGTAAGTCAAGAATATATTCTTCGTCCCTACACCCCAGTTGACAGCGTTGTTAGAGTTAGAAGATGTAAATACCGTTGTGCGGGCGATAGTCCCCCCACTAGAGGCATAAGTTCCAAGGCCAACCTCAAAGTTCACATTATCCGTTACCGAATAATAAACAGTGTCAGCGTTAGATACCTCGGAAGCAAATGTTTGGAAGCCCGGAACCGCGCCCCCCAGAGTGTAAGCCCCTGTACCTGTAGTATTAGTGGTTTCTTGTACGCGATCAGCGACAATTAAGGCCATAGGGCTACTCCTATTATTTTAAGCGATACGAATAATAGCGTTCGTAGCATCCGCTGTTGGGAACTGGATAGTAAACGTACCCGTAGTTGAAGTTTTGTCTGCACCGAAGTCCAGAACCGCAACTGTTGGGTCGCCCGCAGCGCTATCGTTATAAATCAACGCGCCCCGTGCTGTAATCGTAGCAGATGTAAACTCAAGATCAGCGAAGTCTGTCAACGCTGTCGTGCCTGAAGAAGTAGGTGTCACGTTTGTAAGTGCGCCCCCTCCAGCAGAATAACTACCTGAGTTGCTTACTTCGTTACTTGCAGTATACGCAGTAGTCGCTGCAGTGAACGATGCAGTGTTGGTGTACAAAGCAAGTTTGAATGTATTGCCTGAAGAGGCAGTGAAGTTGTGCGTACCTTGAAGTAGTTCTTTCTTGAACGATGTACACATGAAGTTACCAGTAAAGGCCATTTAAAGTCTCCTAAGTTGGGTTGCGAGGTCAGGAAACCCAGCCTCTTGTAGTTTTACGCATGTTGTTGCGCGGTCTTCCTTAACCGCTACCTTAATATAATGCGCGATAATTTGCAACATCTGCGATTTATACGCTTCGGCTTGCATACGTATCTCGGGCGGGGCAGAAGCAGACACACTCATTAGTTTGTCTACACACATTCCCGCTACAGCATCAGGACTATGCCCTCCGTTGTTAGCGGTATGTACTTTTATGGCGTCAAAGCCAAAATCCATTTCAACTTGCATCAAAGTCTCCCATCTCTGTACTCGTCTGTCGCGCTACGTATTTGGACCCCGGTAAGCTGTCCAAGAGCTTGATCGTAACGAGTAGTGTATAATTGAATGAGGTCGGCCTCACCCTTCATGTATGTGTATGCCTCAATCAAAGAACCATAAAGCAAAGCGGATTCGGCGTTGTCGCCGTACCAAGATGTCCCTGCGGTAACGATTGAAGCCGGATCGTAGTAGTAATGTAGCTCAACTGTGTAGGTGTCGTCAGGTGTTGGACCAAGAATAAAGTTACCTTGCTCCCCCTCGTAGTCTCCGTCAAACTGAGCGTAGTATTTTGGTAATGCAGAAGTACTCGCTGAAGGATAGGCTTCACGAATAAAGTTCACATCCTTATCAATAAGGAACGAATAATCCCCAGACGAATCTATAACAGCTAAAGAAAACACAGAGAGAAAATCATCTGGTCGGCCTAAGTACACACTGCCATTAGAAGTAAGTCCCGTAACATTTTTACGTAGTTCTGGCACCATGATAGACCGGTTAAGCCTCTCTTCTGACTGCCTAACGAACGTAGGAATGTTAGAGACGAAGCTCGTCTCCTCATTCTGTGTATAATCTTGTATCGCTGCAACCAGCTCTGTGTAGTTCATCAGAACTTACCCCGCCTTATAATTACCGCCTTGAGTAGCAGCTCCCATACCACGGCACATACCGCCGTCTCTCATCTTCTTGACTTTGCCACCGTAATTCATTTTCTTAACTTTACCGCCGTAAGCCATCATAGAAGGCATATTCATACGGTCTTCTTCACGTTGAGCTTTTTTGCGTATTTCCTCAGCCTCACGAGCTAAACGCTTTTCTTGCGCCCTAGTCAGGTTAGTATCCGCACGTTGTCTTTTGCTAGAACCCGGCATTTGAGTCAAAGATTTTTTCTTATTTGGCATTATTAATCTCCATCAGTTGTTGTTATGGTGGCGCTTCCTACAGAGCCTACCATATATTGAGCTGGGTTCCAAATAGGATTCCAACCGAACAAACCTCTGCCCGGATTAACGTCTGGGCGTGGGTTAAGTAAAGATTGCGGGTCTGCTGTGTTAACATCCCCGAGAAAGTTTTGTGGTTGGTCGGGATCAAATACGTCTTTGCCTACACGTAGACCTGTACGTACTCCATGTTGAACCTCGTATATAAGGTCTTCCAGCTTGTAGCGAAACCCAGTCCGGTCACATATACCGTATGCGTGTTTGCCACTAGCGTAACCCGACATTACGCATACCCTCTAAACGGTACCATACGAAGTGTAGACCGGTCTTGATCTTGGTCTGCAGCCCTACGGAATTGTTCTTCATATTCTTGTTTTAAAGGACCAACTCTCTCAGCCACTTCAGGTTTTTTCATAGCAACATAGTATGCCAAGCCAGACACAAGAGCAGGTACAAAACGAGGTGGTATAGAGTTAGTAGCCCCTCCAACACCGCTTGCCAGCCCATCTATGCCTTTGAGGCGGTAGTAAGCCAACTTATATGTCGTAGCATCATTCGGTACAGGCCAAAGAGTAACTTGTACATCTGTAGCATTGCGCTGTACGTATATTTGAGATGGACGCCCTTGAGTGTTTTTATTCCCTTGCTGTGAGTATGTAGAAACACTCATGCGTTGGATATACGAATCAAGTTGTTGCGTCGTACCTTCGTCAGTGCGAAGTTGGTGTTCAATTAGGTCAATAGTATCAGAAGGTAGAGTATAAGTAGCTGTACCTGCAACCAGAGGTATAGTCCCCGCCTCTATGGTAAATAAGTTTAGACCACGGTTCTGCCACTCTAGCGTCATAATATTAAGGCTACGACGGGCGGTTTTTAAGTCATACCCCGAACGCATTTCAAGGCCCGCACGTTCGTACGCTTCCTCAAATAATTCATTTAGTTCTGGTACAACAACTGCCATGATCTAGGCCTTCCTATACTTTGCCGTCTTCTTGGCTATCTTTTTAGGTTGTTTAGCAACCTGTTTACCTTTTTTAGTAGCCGCTCGTTTAGCTTTGGTAGTAGCAGCGTATTCTTTAGATGACAAAGCTTTTATAGCTTTTGTAGGTAGATACCGTTCACCCGTAGCATTTTTTCCTTGTGTCGATGGCTTACCAGACTTTGTCCGCCATTTCTGCTTTCCCCAGCTACTAAGACTTTTTTGACTTTTTGCTTTTGCCATCGGCTTTAGCCTTCGCTTTCTTACTTAAATCTTTGTAATGGGATAACTTAACACTTGTTTTACCGTGGGTCTTGCCTGTGTGCAATGAACCGTCAGGCATCTTGTGTGTACCCCCTTTATGGAGAGTTCCGTCTTTTTTATAGTGATTTACGCCCTTCATTTCTTTTTAGCCTTACGCTTGACTACAATCTTACCGTCTACTTCCGCTACCTTCATACCTGCAGCCTCTGTTTGAGCCTTTAGTTGTCGGTACTTTTCGGATACAGTTAGTTTCTTTGTTGCCTTAGCCTTCATTTCCTATAGCCCCCACCTTTAGCTTTATACTGTTTTGCGAGCATCTGAGCTTTACGGGCAGACCATTGTCCGGGTTTACCACCTTTGCCCCCAGCCTTAATCTTGTTGAACAGACCCTTACGCATTGTGGGTTTAGTGTAATTACCAGCTTCATTCACACGACTCTTAGCTTTACCGCCCTTGGCCATAGCCGCTACAGGTTTACGAGGCACTGCTTTTTTAACGCGATTGCCTGTAAGTTGTCTTCCCATAGAACTACGTCCCATCATGTCAACATTTCCACCTTTTTCTAGCTTGCCGTAATCGGCTGTTAGGGTCTTTAGCTGCTTTAGGAAATTGCTTCATTTGTCCCGCAGAACGTGCGCAGTAAGACTTGCGACGTTTAGCCGCAGCACTTCCCTTTTTAACCTTGCCTGTAACGGCTGTCTTTAGTTTAGAGCCGGGGTTATCCCGACGATACTTGGCCACACCTTTTTTAGTCATCCCTGCGCCAGACTTAGTTGGGCGTTTTTGACCACCTTTTATGGTGTGACCTTTCATTGTACCTTTTTTCTTAACTGCCATGTTACTCTATAAGCAATGTCATCACGTTTCCTGAGCCTGTAAAGGCAGAAACAAAACAACCGTTATCAGCTAAAATACCGTCATTTGGAATATATACGTCGTTCCAACCAACAGGTAGAGTTAACTGCAGTATAATAGGGCCAGTAGCTGACCCACTACGAATAGTGAAAGCAGCGGCAGATGCGGCGTTCACTAGAACCCCCTGCAATCTACCGCGTGATGGGCCTACAAGTGCAGCGGTATCACCTACCGCAAAGTTATAAGCTCGTACTTCTTGACCAGCCATAATCTAGTCCTTTTTCTTTGTAGGACGGCCACGTTTCTTAACAGGTTTTTCTTCCCACGCCTCATTTACATCAGGTGTAGAAGGATCATCTGCTTGGAGAGTGCCGTCTTTTTTTCGTGCGCGAACTTTAACAGTACCAATTCCTCGGGCTGCTAGTTCTTCTTCGGATGGAGGGGCAAATCTACTCATTAGATATCCCCTTATGCTGCTGCTATTGTGCCGCCTGTGTCAGAACGCTTCCAGTTTGTTCCGTCAGAGAAAGCCAATATTGCTGCGCCAGCTGCGCCATTTGAAACAAATACAACAGTGCCTGCGCCAGCGGCTGAAGCTGAAGGTGCGTTTGCTACGGTGTAAGTTGGGACGACGATGTCGCCAATAAAGCCAGCAGTTGAAGTCACTGGACCTGAAAATGTAGTCGATGCCATTTTAGTACCCTTTGCATAAGGATTCGCCTTGTAGTCTATGCAACGTCAGGTGGGTATATAGACCTGTCTACAAAGCTAATGTTGTACCCGTTAACGGGATCATACAACACCTTTAGACAAAAAGAAAGCCCCACCGAAGTGGAGCCTCCAAATTTAAGTACTAGGAGCTTATGCGCCTTGTGATCCGTAGATACCTAATGGATCAGAAACACCGAAGCTGTAACGCTCACGCGCTTTGTAGCGCACGTTGCCAGTGTCGAAGTCACCATCCATTCCTGTAGCCATCGCAGAACGTACGAAATGCTTCATACCGTTAGGGATGTCTGTAGTCAGGAACCAAGCGTCAGCGTCTGTAAGATAATGGTTTACGCCATATCCTTCAGGAACTGCACCGTTTGAACTGATAGCGTTAATATCGTTATCAGCTGTACCTACACGTAGGCTTGTTTCCAACAAACGAGTCGCTACGAACTGTAAAGCAGACGGAAGAATTAGCTTTTTAGCGCGAGCTGCGATAAGTAAGCCACGTTCGTCTGTGTACCCTGCGATGTCGATAATCGCTTGTTCGAGAGAAGTCTCGTTAAGGTCCGCACTAACCGCTGGACGGTTAGAGTTTGTGCCGCCACCAACTGTTGGGTGTGCAGTACTGAACAATGTTACACCATCACCAGATTGGAAAGTGTCAAAGCCCGTATTGAGCAATGAAGCAGCTTTAACCTGCTTAGTGTATGCCATAGCGCGAGCTAAAGCTTTTGTGTAACGTGAGGACAAAGAATCGTACAAGTTATCTTCCATCGCTTCTTCAGTGATGGCGAAACCCATAGCGATAGTTTCGTGTGTGTAGCGAGCTGTGAACGCCTCTTGCGCATTATCGTACGCAATAGATGAACCTTCAGCCTTTGTTGGTGCTGCACCAAAACCAGATAATTTAACTTCTTCTTCAAAGCTACGCTCTGAATTTTCTGTCTCATAAATGTCCGCGTGTTCGTTTTCGTATTTACCATACTCAAGACCGAAAAGGGCGTTGAGTCCGGGTAAAAGCTCTTTAAGCGCCTGTGCGCGTGAAATAGCCATAGTTTAGACCTCCTTACAAGCCAACAGCGTTAGTCATGCTGCTGTAGCCGGGGTTAAGTTTAACCAAAAGATCAGGGTATGCATCGCCAATAGGAGATGCAGCGGCCACGATACGGAAGGCGGCGGTAGTAGTCTTAGTGGTCGCGTCAACGGCACTTGTAGAGTTACCAGTAGCAGTGTTGCCAGTAGATGTAGACTGAGCAGCTGCGAAGAAAGTGTTCGCACCTATATCAGACTGGTCCATAGGGCCGTCTGCTTGTACTTGGAATAGTACGTTTGGATCGTCCACAACATACGCTCTTATAGCGCCACCATTAGAAGTGCCAGAAGGGTAATATTGTGCGAACGTAGGTTGACCTTGGTCATTTACGTACTCACAACCCACAAACACACCAAGAGAACCCGTTAGAGTTGTTCCTGTTGGTAATGCGTTTGTAGTGCCGTCGGCACCTGTTGCAGTTGATAGTGCGATGTAACCATCAGCACCGATATGAACGACTTGACCGTAAAAGAGGTTTGTTGCCTCTCCAGCGGGGTCGATCAGGTACTGGGACGTAGCCCCAGCGTAGGCCATACCGTCGGCACGTTTTACCGGCTTTAGACCATAGGGAGCAGCTGTAGTAGCCATGATGCTCTTCCTCCAGATTTATTTACTTTTGAAGTAAAGAGCATCATTGCCCCTTACCATATAATTACCGCGAACTACGCTCAGGTTTAAGCATAGGCATCCGCGGGTCAGACTCACGCATGTAGTTTCTATCGACAGCTTCAGCCTGATTTTGTGCAGACTCAAGTTGACCATGAATACGATCGTCTCTTAGTTCGGTCGGGATAGCGCAAAGCAATAACCCACCAACTTCGATATTGTCTTTAAATCGAGAATCAATATCTGACATGATGTGTAGCTCAGGATAATCCACTGCCTTTACGGGCACATAGCCATCACGAAACCGTCCAGAAACATTTGTCATATCTGCATTACCCAATGTAGCTGTGCGAATCCAGCGGAACGAAAGTCCGTCTCGTGGTTCGGGGGTAGGTAGCATAGACGCGCGTTTCCAAGGTTTACGACGTTCTCCCGCTTCGCGGGTTTCGGTTGTACGAGGTTTTCTATCAGCCATTTTGCATATCCTTTAGCTTTTGCGCCGCGTATTCTTTATTAGATAATCCGAGGCGCTTGGCGATTGCGGCCTCCGATGAGGTGATGACAACTTTATTGCGTGATGAGGCGGTATTTCTACCACCCGGGGCCACCACGGAGCCAGCCTTACGTTGTGGTTGTCGAACCTCGGGTTCCACGTCCGCAAAGCGATCTGGGTATCGAGACCGCATGGCCTCGTTTATCTTACTATAGTACACATCCGATGTAGAATCAACGCCTGTCTCTAATAGTTCTTCATGTATGAGCATAGCGTACCGTGTCATGCCCGTATCTTTCTGGAACCAATCGTTCTCAGCTACCCATTCCTGTGCTTTACGATCGGGTCTAGGAACACGAGGCGCTGCTTGCGGTGCTGGAGCTTGAGACTGGTCTTGCACAACTCGCTGCGCCGGTTTCCAGTTCTCTACACGATCAGCTTCAAGCTGTAGCTTGGACAACGACATCTGCGCTTCAAGCACAGCATCAGTGTCTCCAGCCTCATAAGCCTCTTTATAAGCTCGTTTCGCGCTGTTAAGTTCTGACGCTACACGCGCCTTGGCTTCGTTAACCAGTACACCTTCACCTTCAGAAAGGTTTTTACGAAGACGTGTAGCTTCGTTCTTCTGCGATTCTGCATACTGAACTGCGGCTTCACGTTCGCGTTCGGCTTCTTCCTTGCGACGACGTTCTTCATGGAACTCGAATTTTAGCTTCTTGATACGTTTCTGTACCGATTCGCTGTGCTTTTCAAGTTCCTCGTCTTCTGGAATATCTGCCTCTGCGTCAGCTGCCCGACGTGGGCGACCTTTATCCTCTTCAGGAGTATCATCAGCGATTTCTACTTCGAAGTCATCACCTTCAACGTCTACTTCTAACGCTCCGGGCTCTACTACTGTGTCTTCAACGACTGCTTCTATTTCTTCATTCATGCTCTACTGTACCCCCGTGGGTCTTCGACTACCGCTTCAACAGTATCGTCGTTGATAATACGGAACTCTTTGTTGTGTAATTTAAAACGTGTACCTGAATACGAACGGAAGATAATAAAATCACCTTTTTCGCACCAAGGTCCATTCGGGAACCGCTCTTTGTCTGTATAGGCTTCAGCACCTATACTTATGACATATCCAATAATGGTCGCGGTTTCTTCCATTTTGGTTAAAGAATCGGGCATATAAACACCGCCATCTGTCTTGCCTTCAAGTTCTGGGATTGCGATAAGCAGCTTGTAACCTTTCGGTTCGGGCAATTTTGCCAGTAGCTGCTCGTCATCTACTTTGTCGGTAGCGTACATCTTAGTCTCCTGCAGTGATTAGAGGCTCACAGCGCCTTTTGCGTGGGTTATTCCACGTTATGTCATATATCTACACGTATGATGCCTAAGCTTCAATATACTTCTTCTCAATATCTTTAACATCATTACGTATAATAGTTAGAGCTTCGTATTTACCTACTAGTTTCCAGTAAGTTTCTTGGTCTTTAGCGCCGCCTTCTGCAAGGTGTTCGGCGATAGATGTGCGGCTCTCATCGAGCCGTGTAAGCATGGTATGGAAAACACTATCAGCCATCTAAGTTCACTTTCTCTGCAATATCCATAGCTAGGCGTGCTGCGGACTCTTTCTGATCTGTTTCAAGCTCGGCAACCTTAACCCCGATACGAGCCGCTTCTTTCTCCTCTTCAGAGTCGATACGTGCTTGTTGTAGTCGGGCGTTCTCCTGTTTAGCCATAGCGTCGATATTTACTTTCAGCTTATCCATCTCGATCTTATGTTTCAACTCAGTTTCTTTAATCATCAACTCACGTTGCTGAATCTGAGTAAGTGGATCAGCTTGCTGTGCAGCGGCTTGTTCCGCAGCTGCTTCGGCTTGGCCTTTCTTAAACAACTTCTCTGCAGCTTGTGCAGCTAGACGCGAAACCTGAAGTTCTATATCTTCTGGTAACGGTGCCTCTGGGTCTGGTAGTTCTACGCCTAACTGTTTTTGTATCTCCACACGATACTGCAGGGCTACGTGTTCCGTAATATGGGACATCATAGCAGACTGAATTGCGCTTGCGAACGGTGATTGCCCCACAATTTGCATGATCTTAGGGTCTTGCATCGCCATCATGTGTGTCTGAATGTGCGCTTCGTGGTCTTGATAAGCGAAGGCTTTGACTGGCTCTTGCTTTAATATAGCCATATTCTCAGTTACTGGATCAGCAGGTTTAATATCTTCTGGTAGCTTGATGATATCATCCGCATCTTTAATGCCCAGAACTTCGAGCATTTGACGGTGTAGTTTGCCCATGTTGTACATCTGTGGTGCTTGTTGGGCTAGCTGGAGTGCAGCTTGATACTGCATTATACGCTGTGCCATTGTAGCTGCATTAGGGTCAGATACCGGAATAACGTCCACCCGACCATCAAAGTCGGATATACGGTCTGCGGGTTCATCCATCTCATATGCGTACTCAGCAGGCATGTAGTCATGTACGATCCTAGCTAAGATACGAAGTTCTTGTTTCATAGCGGCGTGTAAGCGAGCCTGAATACCAGACATCACTTGCATAGAACGCTCCATAAGAGCCAGAGTTGTTCCTACAGGGGCTTGGGCGTTGATATCACCTACTTGGATATCACCTACTGCACCAATACGTCGTCCTTCATCTACTACGTTCCCAAGTAGTGAGTAGAGTACGCTTGATGGTTCTTTGTACGGGAGAGGTACAATGGAATCTTTAATTGTGCCTGCTGGCACATCCACGTCACGGAACTCACCCGGCATAATTGGAGTATTATCACCGGTGATACGCATGCCCCGGGCTTTAAAGCCTGCTGGGAGGTTAGACAGCGTACCTGCATCAATAAGTTGACGCATGATAGAGGTGGCAGATTTGGTCAAACCACCAAGCGTATGTATAAGTCCTGTACCATAGAAGCCCATACCGGGTAAGTATGGGTAATGTACGACATGCATACGCTTCTCGCGCTTGCTGTCTTCTTCATACCAATTTCGGCGAATAGCTAGAATGATGCTAGATGATTTATCAACTGTCACTACGTAAGGTAGCGCAACACCGTCTATATCATCAAAAGGCTCGGGCAGGTCTAAATCTACGTGCATTTCTAGGATAGTATGGCGTGCATCGTCGGAGAAAGTAGGTTCTGAACCTTCTAATTCGTTGTATTTCTCTTCAATGTCCGTAACATCTCTAGTTGCTTCAGGTAACTCAACATCACGATAGAACCCATTTACCTGTAGCTTGAGTACTTCTTCAGGTGTCTGCTTCATAACGTGTGTAAATCGTGGTGCAGTCCGTAGATTAGACGCACCGTAAGATACTACGAGGTCTTCTGCGGGCACAAACTGGGATACAGGGCGTTCTGTAAGAGGATCAAAGTAGATTTTCTTAAACGCGGAGCCTGCCATTGGGAGTTTAAACAGCATCTGTTCCATCTCGTCACGGTAATCCGGCATCTTCTCAGTGATAAGGTAGTTAAGTTCGGTCTCGACACGTTGTGCCTGCTCAAACTTCTCAGTTGTCATCTTACCTACAATTTTACTACGTACGGGGCCTGCTGCTGGAAGAAGCTCTCCCATTGCCTGTGCTTGAAACTTAACCACCGCTTCGGTCATCATAGGGTGATATACCCCAGAAGCACCATTCCACGGCTCTGTACGCTCCTCTACTTTCATACCTAAAAGGTCCATACCTTTAATATAGGCATTAGCCCATTCACTTCGAGATTCACGATCAGACGAAAAGTGTTCTATTAGTTCGTTCGCTATTTCCTCAAGCTCGTCATCTTTAATAGATTCGGCAAGGTTAGCGTCGTGAGAAACATCTTCAGCCATCTCAGGGTCATCCCCAAACTGAATTACAACTGACCCATCTTCCATTTCGACTTCGACAGCCTCGGGGTCTTCTACTACGACCGTTAGATCAGGAGCTAAATCATCCTCAGTTGTTTCAAGGATGTTACTAGGTTCCATAGGTTTTTCGACTGCCATGTTTTTGCCTCACTCTGTGCGTTTGATGGCACTATAGCAGATATAGCACCTAAATAGAAAGATATCTTCGTAGGGTGAGGACACAACGGACGAGGGAGTGTCAATGCGCAGTGCCCCCACGGACGCTACCAACGTCCTGTAGACATCCATACTACACCTGTACATGTATGTCATCCCCATCAATAATATGCCGCCTTACGATGTAAATATGAGTCATCGTCCTCCATATCCGTAGGTAAGCGGATAAATCCACCCTGACGGAATCTTAGGAGAGCCATAACTGTACTATCGACCAAGTCATCGTTCGACATGAACGGAAACCCAGCCACTTCTTCTACGAGTTCGTCTGCCCAGCGCGTCGCCGGTACCCAGACCATGCCCGAAGATATAATATCTGACACAGAGTTCAGCCTTGCCAACTTATCACCAGTCCCCCGGTGGGGTGTGTACTCGGTGACGGGCAGTCCCATGCGTCTCATCTCTTGGTAGAGTGCAACTCCAGAGCTTTTCTTCTCCACAATGAACGCATCGGGGTCCCAGTGGTTGTACTGTTCCATCGCTAGCTCTTTGAGTTCAGGGAACTCTAGCCGTTCTTTTATACTATCAAGTAGAATAATGTTGTGTGAGCTTGATTCTTCGTGAAAGAACACGCCCCAAGTGGTAAGCGCGGTGTAATCGGCCCTATTATGCTTCTCTGCCGCGGCATCGAGGGACATAATTATGTATTCAACGCTTGGCATGGCGTCATTTTGCCAGATATTCCACCATTCACGCTTGACAATCGAGGCTTCTTCAGATGTGGGCTGTTGTTGATACTGCGAGTTCCACTGGAACGCAGGCATCGAAGCTTTTGTTCGTTCTAACGCAGGGAGATCAAAGAACTCTGGCCACAAAGGTTTCTTTATTGGCTTACCATCTTTGTCTTCAGAGTCTAAAATTGCCGGAAACTCAACGATTTCGTACTGATCGGCCATCTCATTCTTGACCATATCGTTAGTTACACGCCCTGTTAGGTCATCCATATGCCATCTAGTCTGCACGATAGCTACACGCCCGCCGGGCATTAGCCTTGTTCGCGCTCCGAAGGTAAACCATTCGTAGGCTTTTTCGAAAACAGAAAAGTTCCCGTTGATAACATCTTGTTCAGAGTGTGGGTCGTCGACCAACAATAGGTCAGCGCCACGACCAGCCAAAGCAGAACCAATACCACACGCAAAATACTCTCCTCCAAAGTTTGTATTCCATCTCCCAGCTGACTTACTGTCCATAGCGAGAGACACCTCTGGAAATATAGATTTATATTCATCTAGGGCAATTAGGTTACGGACTTTACGTCCAAAATCCACAGCCAAGTCCGTGGTGTGTGACACCATCATAACTTTTTTGTTCGGGTTCCGCCCTAAAAACCACGCTGGATAAAATATTGACACGAGCTGCGACTTACCATGCCTCGGTGGGATGTTTACGCATACTCGATCTTTACCGTTCTCGTCTCCGGGACCACGTTCAACATCCATAAGCATGTCCGCAAGGATTCTATGATGCCTTCCAACCTTATAATCTGGCTGCATCCGCTTGCAAAACTCTATCAGATCGTCGTGCGCGGCTTTATTTGTCTCCCGCGTAGACAATTCCCCCACGATTGAGTCTATCTCGACCAGCTCTTCAGGGCTAAATGAGTCCAGATTGTCCAGTATGTGCTGGATATCCTCCGGCGAGAAGTCCATATCTTTAGCTAAGTTAGCTAAATTGTCAGACATCGAGCCCTAGCTCCTTATCCACGTCAATAATATCCCCATCAATCATAATCGCGTCGTCAATCTCTTCAGGATTCACCAATCTAGACAGCTTTTCTCGCAGTTTATCCTTCAGGTCATCCGATGTCTGGTGCGTTATAGTCACTTCAGACTTCTCAGCGAACAACCCAACGTCTGAGACTTTACCCAACAGCTCCAACGCACGTATGCGTATCCGCGGATCAGGGTTTTCGGTCTCTTCGATCAGTTTATTTGTCACTAAGTGGCGTACTTGCGTCGCACTTTTTACCACGGAGTGCCCAAAGTCCTTCAGGATTCTATCCGTTAACAATAAAGTCGCGGGTGTCAACTGAGCCACTCGTTTCGGCGTTGCAATTTTGGATGTTTTGTGTGGATTCTCAGCGTAAGCTACAGCTAAAGCCGCCGCATTATCCTTGTCTTCACTGGTTGCTTCGACCTCTAACCCGTTGGCATGCAGGTATTCTACCGTCTTCGCAGCTGCGGACGTTTTGATTGCAAGGTCCTTCATGTCCGGAGCTTTGCGGGTCGGTACTCCGCGCTCAGGTTCAATATGTATAGTCATTTTTAGCCCTCGTTTGTGCAACTATACAAAAAATTTTACAGCATTTCAATCCAGTTTGATAGGAGACGTTTCTATATACGAGGGGGTGGGGTCATTTAGTGCGCCGAAAACATTAGGTCTGTCTCTTATACACATCTCCGAGCCCACGAGACCAGAGAGGATCTC
>OJHC01000104.1_pt1 | contig 33142 bp, 30 predicted proteins | sample 1595091 | NCBI WGS metagenome assembly OJHC01 (sample SAMN05416829, study PRJEB24817) | seawater metagenome | isolation source: Sea water | place: Canada:Atlantic | collected 2013-07 | reverse complement strand
TCAAAAACCGCTGGACGCATTCTGAGGGGGCACTTATTAATGCGGATTGGTATTATTAATGCAGATTTGTATAAGGGAATAATAGTTAATACCAGTGGCAGAATAACTAGAATTTAAAGCTGAAATAAATAAAAAAGGCTCCGCGAGGGAGCCTTTTAGAAGAGTTACACTTTTATTAGCAGATAACGCTATAGTGTAATTCCACGATTTTTCGCTTTTTCTTTTATGTAAGGTTCCCAACTTCTCGCACTGCGTGAGGTTGATTTATCCTTTTTGGCTTCTAACACATGCTTGTAAGCACTTCTGTATTTACCAGTATAAAAGTTAGCTTCCATCATCGCCATATGGATACGACCGCGATCATCAGCTCCCTCATCTAACGCCTTCTGCAGTGCCGCTAATGCATCACTATACTTTTCAGCAGTGAGTAAAAGCGTACCTTGCTTGCGATAAAGATCAGGATCTGAGTTCATCTTAGCCGCTTCACCGTAATACTTCGCAGCCTTAAGGTGATTTTTAGCCTGATGCCAAGAGTTAGCTAGATTAGTCAGTGCTTTATCGTCGCGCTTAATAAGACCACTTTCAACGTTCTTTTCAAACACTACAGCAGCTTTATAAGGGATTTCATTAGTTGCGTACAACTGAGTCAACGCCTTAACTTCTGCAGCTTTTGTCAAGTAACCTTGATTGTAAGCCATTTCAAACGTAGACAAGCCTTTCTTATAATCTTCAACCAACATGTAGAAGAAACCAAGTTGTGTCCAGTTAGCCTTGTTGTCAGGGAAGATTTTCACCATCTCTTCAGCTACTTCGACAGTTTCTTTATACATTTTACGGCTGTAATAAGACGTCAACTTCAACGCATAAGCGTTTTTGTTTGGCTTATCATCCAAAGCAATGGATTTGTTAAGAGGCGAAATCATATCTGCATATTGTTTCGTCTCATACAATGCTTGTCCCATACGAAGATACACATCAGCATCTTCTTTACAGGTAAAGTCCATCCACTCTTGATAACGCTTAACTGCTTGTTCGTAACGCTTTTCTTGCATATTTAAATCTGCAATTAAACGTAACGTACCAGCTTGCTCAGTGTCATTAAGTGCCTTGGCATTAACTGACTTTCCTAAATATTCCAACGCCTTAGGGCCACTTTCCGATTTAGTGGCAAGTAAGTTACCAATAAAACGGTCTGTAAACGCGCGGTCAAAAGTTTGAGAAGTATCGATTTCATATAAAATAGATAAGGCTTCATCAACCAAATCTTCATTATAAGCCTCGAACGCCTTTTGTACTTTCTTACCAGTTCGTTCACTTGGAATATTAGTAGGGCCACGTTTGTAACCTGGACAAACGATAGCCGCAGACTGAGCGCTAACGAAACTGGAACTTAACGTAGAAGCAGCGAACGTTGCGCCAACCAACAATGTTTTAAAATATTTATTCATTATGATTGATCCAACTTAAAGTCTAATTGAACTTTCATACCGAACTGCTTCATAGGCTTACCGTCTTCAACCTTCGGCTTATACTTCCACTTTCTAAGTGCACGTTTAGCTTCACGGTCAAAAACTCGCTTAGGATCAGCTTCAATGACGTCAACATCTTCAACACCACCTACTTCATTGATCGTAAATGAAAGTTTTACCCAACCTTCTTTACCATCACGAGCAGCTTGCGCTGGGTATTTAGGTTCAATTCGAACGATTGGTGTAGCGTCACCATCACGTTGCATTGCACCCACACCACCGATATCAACTGAAGCGCCACCTATATCTACTGCTGGCATATTGAAACTTAAGCCATCAGTATTTGCGTCCGCAGTGTCAGGCTCAACTGGCTCCAATTTAGGAGGCTGCTGAGGTGGCGGCGGAGGCGGAGGCGGTACTCGAGTTCTAGTTTGAGTAGTATCATCTGGCGTTGACATAACAATATCAATAACCGGTGCAGGTGGTACTTTGTCCGCTGGGCGTGACGAGTTAGCAATTAACTTAGCCATGACAACAAACAATACAAATGCAATTACCCCACCAAGGAGTACAGAAACTATTAAACGTCCCATATTAGCTCCCCTTAGCAGCGATAGAAATGCGATCTATACCTGCAGCTTTGATTTGATCCATTACGTCGATCACCACACCATGTTCTGCATTTTCGTCAGCCTGAACTATGACTACGTCAGAAGGCTGTTCAGCCATCAAACGTTCTAAGTTAGCGCGAACACTATCAACATCAATTTCGCGTTTATCCATCCAGACGTCACCGTCTTCAGTAATAGCGATAAAGATATTGGCATTCTTCGGCATAATAGCTTGCGATGCACCAGGCTTATTCACCTCGATGCCCGCTTCTTTGACGAAAACAGTCGTTACAATAAAGAAGATCAGCATGATAAACACGATGTCCAACATCGGCGTCATGTCAATCGCAGCATCTTCTTCTTCAACACGTACTTTGCGAGCCATAAATTCCTCTCTCTAATGATGGGGCAAACTGTCAACTAGCTTTTCTTTTGCCATTTTTACTCTCGCCTCAAGACGAGAACTAAAAAATACGCCAGATAAAGCAGCGACCATCCCAGCCATCGTTGGAATCGTAGCCATTGAAATACCAGCAGCCATAAGGCGCGGGTTACTTGTGCCCTGTGTTGCCATCGTTTCGAAAACGCCGATCATACCGGTAACCGTACCTAAAAGGCCGATCAATGGGCACATAGCAACAAGTGTTTTAATCAACAACATTCTTGCGCTAAGTCCATCGGATGCTTGCGAAATCCATGCGTCACGGATTCTATGCGCATACCAAGAGGTAGTATCTTCTCGGGCATCCCATTTTGAGACAATGTCTTTTCTCATTTTAGGAAACACGGAAGTTAAGTACCAATAACGCTCTATCATCAAAACCCACATTAAGAAGAGCGCTAAGGCGACAACGTATAGAACGTCACCGCCGGCAGCGATAAAGTCCCTGACAGACTCCCATAGTTCTATCAGGTATAACATCTTAGGCTTTCTCCGACTCTACGTGTGCAGCAATAATGCCTGCAGTTTGCTCATCAAGGATATGTACAATTGATTTGCTGCGACCAGCAACGATGCTGTGCATAAGAATCAATGGTAATGCTGCAATAATACCTTGAGCCGTTGTTACCAACGCCATCGAAATACTACCAGCCATCAGTCTTGGGTCACCTGTACCGAACAATGTAATTTGTTGGAAGGTTGCAATCATACCAAGTACCGTACCTAACAAACCAAGTAGCGGAGCGATTGCTGCGAAAATCTTGATGATATTAATACCACTTTCAATTTTCGGAAGCTCTTTAAGAATCGCTTCGTCAAGTTTAAGCTCAAGGTTTTCAGCATCAGATGTTTTATTATCTTTATACACTTGAAGAATACGTCCAAGTGGGTTGCCGCTTGAAGGATTGCCAGTGTTGTTCAACTGAGAACGCATTTTTCCACTGATAATCGTCAAGGTAACAATTTTATAAAGGCCGATAAGAAGACCAAGAATCAACATAGCAGTAATGACGTAACCTACTACACCACCTGCGTGATAACGCTCAGACATAGTTGCTTTTTCTTTAAGCAAACCTAAGATACCGCCACGTGAAGGGTCAGCATAGAAAGGTACTAGGCCAGACGTAGCCGATAACAACTCTTGAGCTGAACTTACTAAGTAACCATCAGGTTGACGACCAAGAGGCTGAACGATTTCATTTTGATCATCGTAAACCAAGTAACCTTGCTCACCAATCAAGTTAAATGTACCTACACGCACAACTTCTTGCGTAGTAGAACCACCATCCAAGCTGATTACTTCAGTTTGGAAACGAGAAACTTGACCTGACTCAGTCATCTCAGTTTGAAGTGCGAACCACAAATCTTCTAACTCTTGAATGTTAGGAAGACCTTTAGACTCTTCAGACATGCTCTTTAAGAACTCGCCACGGCCTGGGAATTCAGCACTTACAATAGAAGTAGAGATTTGACCAAATGCTTCAGAAGATGCTTGACGCACAACACCAAACATTTCACCAAGGGTACCAGTTGCTTGATTAAGCTCCTGCTCTTTTTCTGCTAGCGCTACTTCGTTATCTGAATATTTCTTGGCAAGGTTATCACCACGAGTTTGTTCAGCTTTAAGATCAGCTTGCGCTTTTCTAAGAAGAGCTTGTTTGTCAGCACGTGCTGATTGGAACTCAGCTTCACGCTCTTTGTTTATGCGAGCTTCAGAAACTCGATTCTTCTTAACTTCTTGCAGTAAGTCTTCAAGAGACGTAGCCGCATGAACTGAAGATGCGAATAAAGCTACCGATGCCGCAGCTAATACTGATTTATAGATTGTTTTCATCGATATTACTCCGCAGCTTTAATGGGTAGTTTGATTAGGTCAGCTGGCACGAGTTTGTTGGCCATACGAACAGCCGTTACTACAGAGCTTAGGTATTCATCACCCAATTTCTGCCAAGCTCTTGCGTCGTTATCCCAAACCCAAGCGTTTTTCTGATCTAAAGAAAGCGCTGCTAAAACAGTACGACCTAGGTTAAAGAAATCAACGGTGATTTCAGTTCCTTCAAAATCAAGCTTGCCTTGATAAGCACGAATGTTCTGACCATACTGATTTTCAATTTGATAAGCTTCAATTACCTGACGGAACTGCTCTGAAGTAGTTACGTTTGAGTTAGCCATGATGTCGCGAAGACGCTCAACACGTGCGCGACGCTCTTCAAGGTTAATAGGAATATCAAGTTCGATAAATTGCTCTAGACTGTCGATCATACGAAACATCAATGGAACAACACCACGTTTAACACCTTCAATACCGTCTATTTGACGTTGAAGAGAATCGATACCGCGCTGCTGGTCTGCAACCAATGTTGCTAGATAGTCGTTATAAACTTTTAAGTTTTCTGTTTCATCAACAACTTGGCGATATTCAGAAAAGATGTCTAACGATTGCTCGTATAGTTTGTTAATTTTTTCTTGAGACTTCGCTGCATCCACGTGAATCTTTGACTCTTCTTTATGAAGGTCATTCAACGGGTCTGCAGAGACAACAGCACTACTACCGAGTGCTAGTGCACCGATAACGGTAGAAGCAATAAGGTTTCTCTTGCTCATTTTGGACATAATTCCCAACCAATTTTCTTGTTTTGGATCCTCGCCGACGGGTAAAAAAACGTCGCAAGGGGCTTCTAAGCTTTATAAGTTATAGGGGCTTAGTATTAATGGAATTTAACACTAAGACTTCAAGATATTCACATGGAACCCTGCGAATTGTCAAGGTGGCACGCACATAATAGTTAACAAAGTCGATTACAATTTTGCATTGCGTTTTCGCTGCTTTGCGCTGTAGTTATCAAATTTTATACAAAATTAGCAGTTCAAGACCAGCAACGCTTAATTTTCAGACAATAAAGTGTAAGCGGTTATAAAAAACGGACTATTAAACACTTTCTGCAATATCTATTAGTCGCTAAAAAAACATAGTTATTAAAGCCTGACGTTAAGGTATTATTCGTCAAATTCCGTCATAAATAGAATTAATACTCCTCACTGTCATTTTTAGTCATATACTGTGAGAAAATTGTGATTACTATTAATTAGTTAAACCTACTAATATCTTACGCACGGCACAAATAGTTGATGTAAGTTTCGTTATGGTTAGCCATGTTAATAGAAATACAGTATGCCACGGTAACGTGTGGGAGCAGCATTGGGGCAAAACGACCAATATGGCTGCCCATGATACAAATGCAGTTCATACAAGAGCATTGAGACGATTTTGGTCACCGATTTTCGACTCTCTCGCTTTCGAAGAAAAACGTCTATTAGATTTGGCCGCTGGTAAGGGAGACTTACTCGAAGTATTGATGTCGAGCGGGCGTTTTCAGCCTTCTTGGTTACCACAGTTTTATTCTGTAGACCTATCAGACACCGCTTTACAACACATAAAGATGAGATACCCGACTACGGAAATTGTACGGTCAGATTGTGCGCAACTACCTTTTTCGAATAATTCGTTTGATATCATAGTAAGTCAATTCGGCATTGAATATTCTGGGCTTAGCGCATTTGATGAGTGCTGCAGAGTATTAAAAAACGATGGAAAATTCATTGCTGTTTGTCATTATCAACATGGTGCTCTTCACAACGAATGTATGGACAATTTGCAAGCTGTTAACCTCCTATTTGAAATAGGCTTTTTCAAAAATGCTCATCTGGCGTTTGACGCTAAAACATCAAAGCCTCAAACACAGAATTCGATACAAGTTGACAGTGAGTTTAGAGATATTTTATCTAGCGTTGCGAACTTGACAAACCAACGACCCTATTTGGTTGCAGGACTGCTGCGCAAGTTATTCAATGACACTCGCTACATGTACGATAATTTAAGCCGCTTTGAAGCTAACTTAATAATAGAATGGTTAGACACAATGGAAAAAGAACTCAGCAATTATCGAGCAAGAATGGCAGCTTTGAATGAAAGCTCACTGAACAAGGGTTTATTAGGTAATGCGCTAACCGTGTTTACAGCAAAGGGATTTAGCAACGTTCATATTAAAGAGTTGAAAGCAGACAGGTACTCAAAGCCTTTTGCGTGGGCAGTCGAGGTGTCTAAATAAAAGAACAACGCATTGTATTTAATATTGAAATGTCAAACTACTGAGAGACTCGTTTCCACATGATATCTTAAAGATCAAAGTGGGTGATCTTTATTCATTATAATGACAAATTTCAGATTTTAATCGTACTTAACGATAAAGGCCAACTTACTGAGCATAGTAATACACTGAATAAGGTGACCTATAGCAACGGTCTAGAGCCAAGCTCTATTCCAACGTTCTATTGCCCTATAAAGCCTCGGAAAACTAGTTAGTTTTGTGCACCTACGTTATTACGAGCATCGTTTAGCACTTTTTTCGCATCCTCTAGCTCTCTGGCTCTCTGGGCGGCAGTTGTACACCTCTTCACGGGGAAACGGCTGCCAGTAACCGTGACGTTCTTACACCTTAAATCCCCCGTATTGTTAGAGGCGGTTTCACTTTGCGAACCTTCAGTTGAGACTTTGTCAGCACTGTCATTTGAACTACATGCCGAAATAAACGTTATACAACCTACAAAAATAAGTTTTCTAATAATCATGAGTGTTCCCTGTTATTTTATGAACTATATACTTTAGTCGATTTAATTTTATTATTTTAATGTACAAACGACAATATACTTTTGGTTTTAGATACGTGACACATTGAACAACAATCACATGTGTATCCACAAAAAATTCAAAGAGGACAAGGTGGTAAGCCGCTAAACAACTTGATAAGAAGATTGTACTGTACGAACGAGATACGCTTAGTACCTCAACGTTAATCAAAACAAATTATCATCCCTCTTTCAAATTATGATTTCCATTAAGCAGTTCCTTAATCTCACTTATATTCGATTTATATTTTTCGCTTCGAGCCACGCCCCTTTGCAATGGACGCCTAACCTGCCAAATACTAGCCGTTTTAACTAACTTCTTAGTTTTATAGAAGTTTAAATACTCCTCACACCATTCTAGATTAAAGTGTGCAAAGAGCTCCGAGCACACCTCTTTAGGATTATCGACCAGCCTCTCGTAATCTGCGACGTAGATGTCATCAGGTAAAATATTTTTCCAATGCTGTAAGATTTTTTTATATTCTAAGTAATAGTGCGCAATATGGCGTAATTCCGTTGAATAGTTTAGTGATGAGTCTAACTGCTGAAAATAAATAGAAATACAGATATCAAGTGGGTCTCTATCCGTGCATATAATTTTAGCGTTTGGAAATACAGCTTTAATTAATCCAATATATTTAAAATTGTCCGGCCTTTTATCGATCACTAAGCAGTTTTCTCCAAAGGTATCGACTACTAATTGTCGATATTCTTTTGAAATTTCTTGGAGTTCACGTACAGAAAAGCGCGTAATGTCATCACCCGTCCGGCGTATCACCTGATCAAGAAAGTTCAATTCCCCCCCTGAATAGACCGCCGGGTGCTCCGACAATATACTCTCAACGAGGGTAGAACCACTTCTAAACATGCCGCATACAAAAATTGGCGAATAGTCATTTTGAAGTTGATTATTTCCGAGCCAAGAACGAGTAAAATGCGAGATAAGTTTTTGGGTTTCGTTAGTAACACCATCAGGCTGATACAATTCACTACGGTTAGCGCTTAACTCATTGCCTTTTTTATAGTAATGAAACGCTTTTGAGTATTCTTCAGCACAGTCGTATGCATAACCTAAAGCAAAATAGCCTGTTTCCATGTCGATCGAAGTTAAAACTTTCCTTCGTGACATTTTTAATATGGATTCTAGTCTCTGCACCTCTATAGTTATGAATGGGGGCTTCTCTCTCAGTTGTATTAATCTTGACAGTGCTCTTATATTTTCGGGCTCTTGTGCAATAATCTTCGAATATTGTTCTATCGCGTAAGCTCTCTCCCCTAACTCTTCGTATACTCCCCCTAAATTATATAGTGCAGGTGTATAGTGCTTATTTAACGTCAAAGCTTTCAGATAACATTCAATTGCGCTATTCGTGTCATTGATTGCTGTGTATATCACCCCTTGGTTCAAATAGACCTCGCTAGGGTTATCAATATTTAATGCTAAGGCATCTGAATAGCACTCTAACGCTCTTTTGGTCTGACCATTTTTTTTAAGATATAAGGCAAAATTGTATCTAGCATTTGCATGTTCAGGATTTCGTGCAATAAATTGCTCATAGCACTGAATACCTTCATTTATCTTGCCTGATTTATGGCACAGCTCCGCTTTTTCACAATAGTATTCCATGTTGTCATTGCGCAATTTAATCAGTGCATCGAGATACTGGATAGCAAGGCCGTCATCTCTGTTGATTTTCGCTACCTCTAAAAGGATTATGTACAAAGGCTCTTTTTCAACGATAGGTAGCTTCAATAAATTTAGGCAAGCCTCTTTTGCCATATCAAATTTTGACGCATGAAATAACTTAATTATTTCGTCCAGCTCTCTATTTTCCAAATCTGTTCTCTTTAGTTTCTATTTCATTAGTATAAAAAAAATCAAAAAAAAAGTCGGCATGAAAGCCGACCTTTTAATCATCTAATGACTAATTAGAACGTAACGGTAACGCCACCGAATACATAACGACCTAAAGCATCATAGAATCCTGGGAACGTATTACCGTTACCCGTGCCAGAAGGTGCATTCACGATGATAGGTGGATCGCGGTCTAAGATATTATTCACACCAACTCGTAAATTAACATTCTCATGCGCTTGCCAGTTAGCACTCAAATCAAGATAGTTTTGAGCATCAATTTTCCCTGGTCCATCTTCTTGGCCAACGCCTTCATACTCATTAACTTCAGACATGTGTCTCCAAGTAGCCGTAACATTTACGTCCCAAGGTGAAACCCAAGTCGCTTTCAAGTTATGACGCCATTCTGGAGTCGGCTGTCCACATACGGTACGGTCCCAGTAACCAGCACACTCATCAATGTCGCCACCAGGAATTGACTGAGTTGCCAATGAATCAAGTAATGTTGCGATGAAACCAAGTCTAAGCTCGCCGCCTTCACCTAGATCCATTTCGTAGTTAGCATCAAAATCAACGCCTTCTGTTTTCAAGTAACCGATGTTCAAATCAGTCGCAGTGATAGACGAGGTACCTACCCACAAGTTTCCGTTAGGACCACGATTGATTAAATCACAGTATGCAGCGTTTCCTGTATCACCACATAATTGAAGAATGGTTGTTTCAGGAATAGATGAAATTGCATCTTTAACTTCAATCTTAAAGTAATCAATATTTAGAGTGAAACCAGGTAAGAATTCAGGTGATAAAGCAACACCGAATGAGAACGTATCTGATTCTTCAGGGCTTACTTCAGTGTTACCACCAGTAATACTGTTATATTGACCTGCTGGGCTTTCAAGAGCACTTGTTTGATACTGAGCTTCAGTCAAGCCAGTATTAAGACACTGTGCCAATGTGAAGTCACCACCAACGCCACACGGATCAATATCCATGTTGAACAAACCTAGAGAAGAAGGACGGAACAACTCACGGATGTTACCGGCCCTTACAGCACGTTGGAAACTAGCTCTAACACGCGCCTGATCGTTAATACCCCAGTTCATTGCATACTTGTAGGTATTAGTTGTTTTATCAGTTGAGTAATCTGAGTAGCGATATGCAAGCTCTAAAGTAAGCTCTTCAGCAAACTCTTTACCTTCTAAAAGAGGTACGTTTAACTCACCGAAAATTTCTTTTACGCTGAAATCACCGCGAACACCGGCCGTAGGGCCACCTTGACCTGCACCATCACCAGATGTGAAACCAAAATCAGGCTCAAGAATTAATTGCTCTTTACGATATTCTAAACCAGCAACAAGACCAACACCCGTTGATGTGCCCGGAACAACAATACCCGCATCGGTCAAATCGCCAGTAACATAACCACTAACTTGCGTTGATTTGGTATCACCGCGTGAGTAAAGCGGTTTAATTAAATAAGCCAACGCTTCGTCTGTAACACCACCTTCGCTAAAGATATTCCATGGCACACAGCTTGGATCGGTACCGTCTAACACTGAGGCACAAACGATATCGCCTGAATCAGGATCAACCCGAGCATCCAAAGCTTTCTTCATGTGATCAACTGATAACTCATTACGATACGTTTCAAGATAAGAAACTGTTCCGTAGTTAGCGAATACGTCGTAAGACCAATTGTCGTCGATGATTCCACGAACACCTAACACACCACGTAATGATGTATGGCGAAGATCATCTTGACGCGGACCACCTTCAACATTACGACGGCCAATATAGAAACCTTCATAGTAATCTTCATCAGTTAAACCTGCAGCACCACATGTTGCAGCAAATTGCTGATCTGAAAGATAAGGGTTGCCACAGTATAAACGGTCAGTACTGAAGAAGTTACCTGATGGAGCTATTTGCGCCACACTGCGATCGTCCATGTAGCTTAGTTCTGCATAAACTTCTACATGTTCATTAATCTCATAATGACTCGTCGCACCAAACGTTTTACGCTCATCTGGACGTTGGAAATAGTTTAAAGGACCGTAGTTATATAAATCAGTAAAAGGTACAAACTCTTCGCCGCTTAGCTGGAAATTAAAGGTATCGAAGTCAGTGAAGCGACCAAACGGAGTAGTACTTGAACCACCACATCCCATCGCATCTGGAGAGCCATTGATTGCACATGAGCTATAATCACGAGAAGATTGAACTACGGCTTGAATGTCACGGAACGTACCATACATGGTAACGTTTCCTCGGCCGTCGTCAGTATTTGCACCAAACAGGAAAGAAAAGTCGTTGGCATTACCATCATCAACAGTGCCGCTAGCAACAGGGAATCCAGAGCTACTTACTAAGTCTTGGATATTAGAGTTATCATTATCGTGTTGATAAAAACTGTGTTGATAATCAAAGGAAAAACCTTCGAAGTCATCTTTTAGGATAAAGTTTACAACACCGGCAACAGCGTCAGAACCATATGTAGCTGAAGAACCACCAGTTAATACTTCGATGCGTTCAATCAATGCAGCTGGAATTTGGTTAACATCTGCGCTGATACCGCCCGCAGAGGGGGAACCTGACGGCAAGCGACGACCGTTTTGAAGTACAAGCGTACGCTCGGGACCAAGGTTACGTAAATCGATAGTAGCAGTACCGGTCGCGCCGTTAGCTGTACCTGAGGTTTGGCCTGCAAAAACTGCCGGCATATCGTTTAAGATATCTTCTACGCGCGTAATACCACTTACTTTAATATCTGCGGCAGAAATCTCGGTTACAGGGCTAGCACTAACCATGTTAGCGCGCTGAATACGTGAACCCGTAACTTGAATTTTCTCAACAGCTGCGTCTTCTGCAGCAGTACTTGCAACCTCTTGAGCGTAAACATTACTAGATGAAATAGCTGCAGCTGTACCAACAGCCATAGCCAGACGAACTGACTTCGTCAACTTAGAGTTTGTAAACATGTATGTCTCCCTGGACCACTATATGTGTTTAGTGTTTATTCGCTAATGCGATTTTTTATTAAATAAAGGTAGTGAACCTCACTTGAATAGTATCCAAACAAACTTGCCTAGGTCAATGCTTTAGAACATCTAATACTCAAAAGTTATGAATGAAATACCAATACAGTGGCAATTAAGTAAATTTATATTTACAAAATTTACATAGAAGCAGCATTTTTACTCGTTTTGATCAAATAAAAGTCACAAAAAAGTATTTGGTCATTTTTTTGTAAATTAAAAACAAAGCTTAATAAATGCTCAATCAAAACACGTATTTTTCACTTCCCTTAAATTGTTAGATAACAAACTTTGAAACAAACTCTTTCATAAATTTTGTCTTGGTTTATGCTGAACATATTGAAGGTGCACGAATTCATTTACTTAGGTGGAATTCAGTTTGCGTTAAAGGTGACAAGGTTAAAATGCAATGAAACTTGATGATGATATACACAACTATTATGAGCATTTAGTGCTTGAACATATTGCTGAGTTAAAACTACCCACGGCAAACGATGATGATTATATTGCGGATTTGTGTTGTTTGGCTTTGAATCAGCTTCCACCTAGATATATTCGGTATGCAGTGGATATGTCATTTTACCTAGCTCAAAGTGAGCGCCAGCAAATGGAAATGAATACGCAAAATGCCGTAAATAAAGCGATCCGCTTTTTGGACAAAAAAGACACGTAAATAAATGGAAATATAAAATAGATAATTTATGGGGATTTGGGTGGCGGTTCTCCAGCCACATTCCGGCACATGAGTCGTCTGCTGCGGCTGCTCCCTTCCAGGCCTGACCGAGTTCACAGAGTATCATTGCGGAGGGACCAAAGAACCACCATAGAAACTTGCCTAAGTGATAAAAACGAGCTCTTAATCACTTAGGCGGCGCATTATGACAAAACTAAATTTAGATGCAAGCCGCATCCTTGATATAAGGAGTTTTTTACGACTATTTTTTAAATTTTTCTTCTGCGATTGTATTAGCGACTCTATTTGTGGCTAAGTTTTGTTCATCAGCGCGTTTATAAACTTCATTGAGCGTCGCGCCAATTTTCTCTAGGTGACTTTTTAATGCCTCATTCGAACTCAACATCTTTTGATGATAAATGTCGATTATGCCTCCTGCATTAATTACATAATCTGGAGCGTACAATATACCCTCCCCTTTTAAAATTTCCCCTAAATCTTCAGTCTCTAACTGATTGTTTGCTGCACCGGCAATTACCTTAGCCTTAAGGGTGCTAATTGATTGTCGATTGATTGTCGCCCCCATTGCACATGGCGCGACCACATCTACATCTAATTTAAGGATTTCATCGGGTGAGACGATCTTAGCGTTCAGTTTTTCTTTCGCACGATTTATCCCCTCGGGATATATATCAGCGACAAACAATTCAGCGCCTTCACGATGTAAATGCTCTGCGAGTCTATAGCCTACATGTCCCAGACCTTGAATAGCGACTTTCTTACCCTGTAAGCCTGTACCAAAATAATGCTCAACAGACGCCTTTACGCCGGTAAATACGCCGTACGCTGTAGATGGTGCAGGATTTCCATCCGCTTCTTCGCCAGCAAAATGGTAATTTGCTTTCGTGCCAGATATATATGTTGTCTCTTGCGCCATGGTACGTAAATCAGCGACCGACATACCTGAATCCTCGGCGCTAATGTATTTACCGCTTAAACTTTCCACAAAACGCCCCATGGCAAGCATCATCTCGGGGGTTTTATGCGCTCGAGGATCACCGATAATCACTGCTTTTCCACCACCTTGATTTAAGTTGGCCATCGCAGCTTTATAGGTCATACCTTTAGATAGCCTGAGCACATCATTGAGTGCCTCATCTGAATTTGCATATGGCCACATTCTACAACCGCCCAATGCTGGGCCTAATTGACTATTGTGCACAGCAATAATCGCTTTTAGCCCGGTTCCTTTATCATGGCAAAAAGCAACATGCTCGTGTTCATCAAATTCGATATGGTCAAAAACAGACATTCTAATATTACTCTGAGTAAGGTATGTGAAACTTGTTGATATACTAGCTCAAATCAATGAGGACATGCCTTGCGATGTTAATGTGGCAGAATTACTCGGTTGCAACAGTGGCCATAATCCATTAGTTAATATAGGATATATATCCTAATATTCGTGCTTGAAAATGATAAAAATATTCAGCATGCTAGCCGCGAATTTTACTTCGCTATAAATTGAAAAATAATGATGAAATTGGACAAGTTTGACCGCGAAATTTTAAGAGTGATGCAAAAAGACGCTACTGTTTCCATGGCTGAGTTAAGTCAAAAAGTTGGACTATCTCACACACCATGTTGGCGCAGAGTTAAGCGAATGGAAGCCGATGGGATAATTCTTCAAAAGGTCACCCTACTAAATAGTAAAAAGCTTAACCTTGGGGTTTCTGTTTTTATCTATGTGACGTTAAAAAATCATGATGGTGAATCTTTGAATGATTTTGAAAAAGCGGTGCAAAACATAGATGAAATTGTTGAATGCCATACCACGAGTGGCGACAAAGATTACTTACTAAAAGTGATTGTTGAAAGTATTGAAGAATACGAACATTTACTTAAAGCGAAATTAACTCACTTACCCTTAGTAGATCATCTCAGCTCTACGTTTGCGTTAAAGCAGGTCAAAAATACAACAGAGCTACCGATAAAACAGCAATAGAACGACGATAATGAAGCAGAACGAATCTGCTTCATTAAGATGTGCAATTGCCTAACGTTATGTAATTACTCGTTATCTTGATTAATCACGCCACGGCGTATCTGGTCTTCCTCAATTGATTCAAACAGCGCTTTAAAATTGCCTTCACCGAAGCCTTCATTTCCTTTGCGTTGAATAATCTCGAAAAACACTGGGCCAATCACAGTGTCGGTAAATATTTGCAGTAAAATACCGTCTTTCATTGGAGCCCCATCAATTAAAATACGTTGCGCTTTTAAATCGGCCAGGTTCTCACCGTGCCCTGAAACGCGAGCATCCACTGCCTCGTAATAAGTATCAGGGGTATCCATAAATTTAACCCCAACGTCACGCAACGTTTTAACAGTTTGGTAAATATCTTCAGTAGACAACGCAATATGTTGAATACCCTCGCCATTGTATTCACGAATAAACTCTTCAATTTGGGATTTATCATCAGAAGATTCATTGATCGGAATGCGAATTTTTCCGCAGGGAGACGTCATCGCCTTACTGACTAAACCTGTTAGCTTTCCTTCTATATCAAAGTAGCGAATTTCTCTAAAGTTACCCAAGCGCTCATAAAAATTCGCCCATACCGCCATATTGCCGCGCTTAACATTATGCGTGAGGTGATCCAAAGTCAGAAGACCAGCATCGCTTTGTTTCACCCTTTCACGCCAATCAGGATAAAAACGGAAATCCACATCATAAATAGAGTCATCGCCGTATCTGTCAACAAAGTACAAGGTACTTTCACCAATTCCGTAAACAGCTGGAATATTAAGTTCCATCGCGCCTAAATTTCCGACGAATGCTTTGGCGCCATTTTTAATTGCGTGCTCAAAAGCGACTTTGGCATCTTTAACCCTAAAAGCCATACCACACACACTCGGGCCACGTAATCTTGCAAACTCTTCTGCCTGAGATGCAGGTTCAGCATTTATAATGAAGTTGATGTCGCCCTGCTTGTACAACCAAACTTGCTTTGATCTGTGTTTAGCAACTTCTGCAAAACCGAGAGACGTAAACAAGTTAGCTAAATCGTTAATCCCTTTTTCATCCGCAGCGGTATATTCAACAAATTCAAATCCATCGGTGTTGAGCGGGTTATAGCTAATATCTGAACACATAATATTCTCATTCTTATCTTGTGAAAGGTTTCGTCAAAGCGCTAATAGACCGCAAAAAAACGCTGCTGAACAGAGGGAGTAAGAGAATAGAAATTAGTGTAGAAACGAGCTGAAAGTAACATAAAGTTTACATTAGGTTAAAGCCCGCTTTATGCGCCGAGAAACGCCAATATTGGTAAGGATATTGTCAGCTTTACGCTACAAAGGCGTATTTATACCTTTACAGACTTTTTGTTGATCCCATAGTCACGTAATTTATTCGCAATCGCAGTATGGCTAAGCCCTAGTTTTTTGGCTAACAGGCGAGAGCTCGGGTAACTTGGATAAAGCCGTTGTAAAATGCTTTTTTCATAACGTTTCACTTCTTCATCCAGACTGCCCTCAAAGTCTTCACTAACAAAACTCATGGCGTTCGCACTTGAAGGAATTTGAATATGTTCCTTACCTAAGTCATTTCCTTCTAATAAAGATACCGCGCGATAAAGTACATTTTCTAACTGGCGCACATTCCCAAACCAAGGGTAAGCTTGAATATAATCTACGCAGGACTTAGTCAGCTTAGGTACCTTGCGTCCCAGAGTTAAGCTGTGTTGCTTTAAAAATGTTTCTGCTAATGGAATGATATCCATTTTGCGCTCTCGCAAAGGGGGAATTCCTAAGCTCAGCACATTCAATCGGTAATATAGATCTTCGCGAAAACGCCCTTCTTGTACTAACTGAGCTAAGTCTTTTTGAGTCGTACAAATAAAACGAACATCTACTTTAACTTCTTTCGTATCACCCACCCGCCTAAACTTACCATCTTGCAATACGCGAAGTAATTTGGCTTGGAGTTGCGGCGACATGTCACCCACTTCATCTAAAAATAAACTACCGCCCTGTGCTAGCTCGAGTAGGCCTTCTTTACCTGAGCTTTGGCCAAACGCCCCAGCCGCATAACCGAACAGTTCGGTTTCCGCCACATTATCAGGAAGAGATGCACAATTGAGCACTAAAAAATTTGCATCCTTTCTGCGACTCGCTTCATGGCAGGCATGGGCAATCAATTCTTTCCCGGACCCCGTTTCACCATACAACATAATTGGCCCGTCAAGTTCAGCCATTCGCTTAGCTTCGCGAACCACCTTTTTCATGATCTTACTTGAGGCTTGAATAGACATAAAACTGTCCAAGGACGCCTCGTGAAATACAGTTAACTGCTGACCTAAGCGCTGTTCAGATTTAAGAATAAAAACAGCACCCGCCAAAATTGGCTCCCCTCCGGAATCAGGCACCATAACAGGTAAAATATCCGCTAAGTAGTTCTGCTCTATAAAGCGCACCTTTTGTGTGAGGCTCGTTATTTTTTTACTTTCCAGCCAACGCGTTGCGTTAAAGCCTTTCACCAATTCGTCGATTTCCACCCCAATGAGTGATTCTCGTGCCGTTTCTAAACTGACTGTGACCGCATCGTTAATCAACAATATGCGTCCTTTGGTGTCTACCGAAAATACAGGATCAGGTAACGTTTGTAGTAACGCGCGCAATTGGTTTTGCTCACGCTCTAGGGGCATAAAGGGAATCGTTTTTACATCATCAATGCCTTCTATTTTTCTAATTTTTGGCATTAAATGTTGAAATTCTTCAAAATCCATATTGGGGAAGTTAAGATAAATCTTGCCCATTTCATTGATTTCGATACCACGCAAGTCCACTTCATGGCTGACCAAAATATCAAGGACATCTTGCGTTATCCCTAAACGGTCCTGACAACTTATTTCCAGACGCATAAAATTTCTTAATTTGAATTAATGTAAAGATATTATTACACAAACATGAGGAACAGCACACCAAATAAACGGGTTAAGATGTGCACATAGGTGAGTAATTTCCGTGCAGATTGTTACTAATTGTAAGTTTTACTAGCTGACCGAACTGGATTTTTGTTCAAACATGGCAGGATGTAACCCCAAAGATCGTCCCTTTTCAACCAGCCCCATAATGTCCGAATCCGCTAAATCAAACAATGACGAAAGCGAGTCAAGCACGTAGTACACCGGCTGAATAATGTCGATACGATACGGAGTCCGTATCGCTTCTAGAGGCTCCATTTCGTGGCGTACTGCTTGCGTATTTTCTAAAGCGTCACGTGTCTCCTGAGGTGAAGATAAAATCCCTCCGCCATAAATACGTAATCCTTCTTGTGTGTTGACGAGTCCAAATTCGACCGTAAACCAATATAAGCGTGCTAAATACTGTCGCTCCTTTGGAGAAGCAGCATAACCAAGTTTGCCATACGTATGGGTGAAATGAGCGAATGCAGGATTAGTCAACAAGGGGCAATGACCGAATATTTCATGAAATACATCTGGCTCTTGTAAGTAATCAAACTCATCTTCGCTACGGATAAACGTGGCCACAGGAAACTGCTTATTGGCCAACAACTTAAAAAACGAATCAAAGTTTATCAAGGCCGGAACTTGCACCACTTGCCAGCCTGTCGTTTTTGCCAAAACTGCGTTCACTTCAGCTAACTGCGGAATACGATTTTCTGGTAGGTCGAGCTGTGCCAGCCCTTGTAAATATTCATCACATGCGCGGCCTTTTAACAGATTTTTTTGCTGGCAAATGAGTCTTTGCCAGATTTTATTTTCTGTCTCACTCCAATGAACGATACCGTTTTCGTCTGGTATATGAGAAGTGTATTGAGATTGCTTAGCCATAATAACAAAACTGCCGAATTTGAGTCATTCATGGAGCGAAGTTTACCCAAAGTGAGCTAAATCAAAAGACACAATCCAACAACAATAAAATTACAAATCGTAAACATAAAACTACAACGTTTGCTCATCAGCACCTCTTTCTAAGTGATAAAGTGACTTTATTTCAGCTGCTTATGTAAGTCGGTTAAAATTTTCTTGCTAAGCTGATTCAAGCCTGGACGTTGTACAGAAAGCCAAGGAACAGGTCGGCAACTATGAATGGCGTTCAAGCCAATACGCGCTGTTAATACGCCTGCTCCCATACCTTGTGCAATACGCGTTGATAATTTACCCGTTAAACTTGCACCAAGCGCATAATTGCCTGCATCAGAGATAATTTCAGCTGCGCCGGCGTAGAGCATATGTCTAAACACTTGGCGTATTAGCGCCACTCGCCCCCAATATCCCAAATGTACGCCATAGATCTCACTGACCTGCTGCATCATGCGAATATTCCGCCACAACACAATCGCCATATCAACCAACGCAAAAGGACTCACTGCAATCATGACGCTGGACGCCCCCGCATTACGCATCACTTTAGCTAATGCAGCTTGATCTACTTTGCTGATAACTTGTTGCTCAAATAAACCCAATACCTCAGAATCAGTGTGATGCTCATCGATACTCTTTTGCCATATTGCAATCTCATTTTCGTATCCAGCCGGTAAAGTCTGCGCAATAGCTAAACAGTGCTTTTTTGCTAAGCCAATTGCCGGGGTCGAGTACAACTCTAACGATGTTTGGCGAGATGCCTTTTGTCGCTTGAGTCGTCTTAACCCTCGCCATTCGCTGTAAACCGCGCCGACAACCAATGCCAAAACCGACACGCCAACCCCTAACCATATTCCGCTAAGCCAATCATCACTTAGGTACATTTCACGTATAAATAACCCAAGTTCAATTAAACTCGCCACCAGTACCACAACACTCAATACTGTAAAAAATCTGCCCAACCAAGGCTTTCGCTTTGGGGTAACTTCAACTTCATCACGCACGACGCTCTCTTCAAATTCATACTCATCTTGAGCCAGTGCCTGCCAGTCAACGTCTTGTTCGATGGTGGTTGCTCCTCGAATAGGTTCGCCAGCAGTGTCTGTGTGCTCAGGGCTTAGCACGACTTTTGTTTTAATCTGCGTCGTGTCTGTCGCATCATGATGTAACGAATTTTGATTCTGCGTACTCATCGTATTTTATCCCCAAGAATAAACTCTAAAACTCTATCCATTCGAATATGTGGTAATGCTTGATTTTCATCTCTGCTTGGCGGAGAAAAGCGCGGAAAGTCAAAGCCCTGCTTATCCCAAAACTGGCTATCAGGGCATTTCGCTGGTACGTCTCCTGGAAATAAACGAATTGTTTTTCCATCTGCTCCTGTGCCCTGCAAGATTTGAATATCTTGGCCTTCGTGCTCTGCTCGCCCTGCTTGAGAAGCGCGGATTGCGGCTATTGCGGTAGACTCCGTGGATACACCATCAAACTGCATCTGCTTTCTTGCGTTATGTAACATGGAGTCCAACAGCTTAACTAGGTTGCTTTGCTGATCAGGTGTAACGTGATCAGCTTTACTAGCAGCGAAAATAAGTTTATCTATTTTCGGTGTAAACAAGCGTGATAATAGATTCGTTTTTCCATATGCAAAGCTGGTGAGCAGCCAGTTTAATGCGCGCTGCAGATCATCAAAATGTGCTCTACCGTTATTCAATGCTGATAAGCAGTCCACCAAGACCACTTGGCGATCAAAGCGTTTAAAATGCTCTAGGTAAAAAGGCTTCACGACTTGCTCTTGATAATGCTCATAGCGATTAAACAGCAATGCCTGATTGCTTCCTTTGGGTCCCCGATTTTGTTTTATTTGAGCAACTTGCTCTTCTGACAATGGGAAGAAATCTAAAACTGGAGCTCCCGCCAACTCCCCCGGTAAAATAAAACGCCCAGGTTGCAATAATTGAAATCCAGCTGCACGACACTTGTGTAAATAGTCGGTGTACAGGCTAGCAATATGCTTTAACGCCAATTCATCCCCCGACGCTGTTAAATCGATTGCCTCTCTAGCGACCAAAAACTCGGCAGATAACGCTTGGCGTTCCGCTGATTGCAGCTCGGATTCACAATGAGCAGACCAAGCTAAATAATCCATATCAAGTAAAGGTAAATCCAGCAGCCACTCTCCTGGGTAATCGGTGATATCTAGCGTAAGCTTGGTATCTTCGCTGATATAACGCGATATTCCTTTATCTTTGCGATATCGAATATGTAACCTCACTTGACTGATCCCAGTCGTCGATTCTGGCCATATTGGTGGGGAGCCGTTTAGTGCTTGCATAGCATTTTCGTAAGCAAATCGCCGTAAACTTAGGTTAGGTTGCGCCTCACGCTTTACACCAAATAAACGCTCTTCTCTTACAACAGAGAAAAAAGGCAACTCAGCACTGTCGTTGGCCTCTAATAATTGGTTGACAATCGATGTAATAAACGCTGTTTTACCACTGCCGCTTAAACCGGTAACCGCAAGATTAAGGTGTCTGTCGGCAAGGCGAGCCCCTGTTACTTTGACATTTTGCTTTAATTGGTCAATCAGGTGGCTGGTATTGAGCAGTTTCTTCATTGCGACATCCTATTAAGCTAATGAGCGTTCTTGAGCGTTAAGCACAGAGTAGTTACACAGGGTAAGTGTCAGATATGGTGGCGAGCGATAAAATTGAAAGGGTACCGGCTTAGCCATACTCTGCACTATGCACTATGCACTATGCAAACCTAGTTTCAGCCGGTAACGAATTTATAGGTTGTTAATTTCGCGATTTAATTGATATTGAGCAGACGTTACATAAGTTTCAATTTGTCTTAAACGCACTTCGTTTTTTTCAAAACGTTGTTTAATGTCAGCGAATGCTTGTTTAGGGGGCTCCCCTGACTGCCATACTTTAGATTTTACTTTAACTTTTTCTTCTTCATCGTCATTCGAATTTTGCCAACCTTTACCACTTGTTTGCCAGCCCTTGCCACTTGAAGTAGCACTAAACGACTGGCGACGAGTACTTTTGTTGTTTCTCGCGCCGTGACGGGTTGATTTTTTTTCTAAAATAAACCAAGCCGCAACATAACTAACAACGACAAACGTACCTGCGGTTAAAAAGAAAGCTGATACGACTAATATGCGTACCAACCATAATTCAATGCCAAAATATTCTGCTACCCCAGCACATACCCCAGATATTTTACCTTTGTCAGGGTCACGCGTTAGTTCTCCTCGTGTATTCATACCTTGTTTCTCCACTGGGGTGCCTCAGCATCAAGGATAGATTCTAACGTGTGGATCCTATCTGCCATTTTCTCAGCTCGGTCAGCTAACCCTTGAAGGGTCGCATATTCTTCATCAGACAATCCCTGGCTAATCTGTTTTTTACTGCGGTAATGCAAAATTAGCCAAATCGGGGCGACAATCACCATAAAAATGATGATTGGCGCAATAATTATCCCAATGATATCTTCCACAGCCTTTCTCCTTTAATCGATATTAGTCTTGGCTTTTCGCTTCATTCGTTTGTTTTTTAACTTTTTTCTTCAATGCAGCAAGTGCATCGTCGATTTCGTCATCCGCAGCTAAATCGGCAAACTCATCAGCTAACGTCTTTTTGCCAAGATCATATGCATCAACTTGAGATTCTAGATCATCAATTTTACGCTCGTACTGCTCAAAACGTCCCATTGCGGCATCAACTTTGCCATCATTCAACGTACGTTTAATATCTAAACGAGAGCTCACTGTTTTCTGACGCATAATAATGGTTTTTTGACGCGCCTTTGCATCCGCGAGTTTATCTTGTAATTGCGTTACTTCACTTTGCAATTTACTGATTTGCTCATCCACGGCTGCGAGTTCAGCGTTAAGTGTCACAGCATACTCGTCACACTTTTTCTTTTCTTGAAGCGCCGCGCGGGCTAAGTCTTCACGATCTTTATTAATCGCAAGCTCTGCCTTACTTTGCCAATCTCGGCCTTCGCTTTGCATCTTATTTATTTGCGCGCTAATTTCCTTTTTATTTGCGATAGTTTTCGCAGAAGCTGAACGTACTTCAACTAATGTATCTTCCATTTCTTGAATAATTAGACGCACCATTTTTTCAGGATCTTCCGCCTTATCTAAAATGGCGTTGATATTTGAGTTCACTATGTCTGTGAAACGAGAGAATATACCCATAGTCTTTACCTCTATATAATGTCAGCTAATGGTGAACAACTAGCATGTGCTGGAAGCTCGTCTTGATTAGTATTATTCAATAAACAGGCCAACTTAGTGTATTAACTAAACATCTGATTTTAAACAAATATTAATTTACTCTCGGGTAACTGAGATCTACAATTATAATTACATACACCACAAGTTAGTCGATTACACCACTTTTTGAGGATATTGATGAACCGCTACCGCCAACAAGATAATTTGTTAGGACAATCCAATAGTTTCCTCGAAGTGTTGGAGCAAATATCGCAAATTGCACCGCTCAATAAACCCGTGTTGATCATTGGTGAGCGCGGAACAGGTAAAGAAGGAGTGGCGGCTCGGCTGCACTTTCTATCAAAACGCTGGGATCAAACCTACTCAAAACTTAACTGTGCAGCATTAAGTGAAAGCTTGCTGGAAAGCGAACTATTCGGTTACGAAGCTGGCGCATTTACTGGTGCAGCGAAAAGGCGAGAAGGACGATTTGAAGCTGCAGACAATGGCACACTATTCTTAGATGAATTGGCTAACACCTCAGGATTGATTCAAGAAAAACTGTTACGTGTTATCGAGTATGGTGAATTTGAGCGCGTAGGCGGCTCAAAAAGTGTCAAAGTCGATATTCGGCTAATCGCAGCCACCAACGAAGACTTACCCGGCCTTGCCCAGTCAGGTGAATTTAGAGCTGACTTACTTGACCGCTTAGCATTTGACGTTATTACCTTGCCACCACTTAGGGAGCGTAAGGACGACATCATGATGCTTGCAGAACATTTTGCTATCAATATGGCCCGCGAGCTAGAGATGGAAGTATTCAGTGGCTTCACAGAAAAAGCCAAGCGTACCTTGCTTGAATATGAATGGCCGGGCAATATTCGAGAACTGAAAAATGTGGTTGAGCGCGCCGTTTACCGCGCAAATAATCCAGATATTCCGGTGCACAACATTGTGCTTGATCCCTTTGAATCGATATATCGCCCTGCCATTAGAATGCGTACCAGCGATCGAATCACAAACCAAGATACCGCTATTCCATCCACTTTACCGACCGCACCAGAAACACCTACGCCAGTGATTGAGCCAAATGTACAAGGGGCAACCAGTAGCCAAAGCGTTCAATTTCCCGTCGATTTAAAAGAGCTGTCTCAAAACTTTGAAATTGATTTAATTAAACAAGCCCTCGCCGATAGTCAATATAATCAAAAGAAAACAGCAGAGCGGCTATCCCTAACGTATCATCAGCTACGAGGTTATTTGAAGAAATATAACTTACTTGATACGCCACCAGAAGACAGAGAATAAACTGTATGCTTGTTTCTCAGCGACATGCTTCGTGTTTCATCCCAGTTACTGTTATTTTAACAGTGATGCTCACATTGATGGGCTGTAGTCCTGAAAATACTCACTATCAACAGCCAAATGGCATAATTTATTGTTCAGAGGGCAACCCAGCAAGTTTTAACCCACAACTAGATACCTCTGGTACCACCGTTGATGTGTCGTCCCATCAAATTTACGATCGCCTTTTAGATTTTGACTTGATCACGGGTGAAATTATTCCAGGCCTCGCCAGCAGTTGGATAACCAGTACTGACGGTTTAACGTATACCTTTCAGTTACGCAAAAACATCATTTTTCACAGTACATCCTACTTTGCTCCTACGCGCACCTTCGATGCCGATGACGTCATTTTCAGCTTCAATCGATGGCGAGATAAAAACCATCCCTACCATGAGGTATCGGGCGGACGCTATCCCTATATCAACAGCGTAGGGTTGGACGATCTTATTAGCGATATTAAACGCATAAATCGATATCGAGTTGAGATAACGCTTGTGCGCCCTGAAAGCTCTTTTTTAGCTAATTTAGCCACCGACTTTTCCATTATTCTTTCCGCTGAGTACGCGGACCAATTGGCTAAAGCCGACACACCTGAACTGATAGATACACACCCAATAGGGACAGGACCGTTTAAATTCAATAGCTTCCGACAAGACAGATATGTTCGCTTTGATGCACATCCACTCTATTGGCGTGAACGCAGCACGACAGAACAGCTCATTTTTGATATTACTCCTTCTAGCTCATTACGCTTGGCAAAATTAATGACAGGTGAATGTGACTCCATGGCGTTTCCGACGCACAGCCAATTAGACATTATTCGAAAACGCAAAGAACTCACGTTAGACGAGAAACCGGGGTTGAATGTGGGCTTTTGGGCATTTAATACAGCGAAAGCACCTTTTGATAATCCTGAAGTACGCCGCGCACTTGCTATGGCTATTGATAAAAATGCGTTGATGGAAGCAATCTACTTCGGCAGTGCAATTCCAGCCACTTCTATTATTCCTCCTTCTTCATGGGCGTTTCAGCCAGATACTCGCTCGTCAACTTATAACCCGTTAGGAGCGGCTAAATTACTGCGTGAAAATGGCGTAGAAGAAGGATTTAGTATGACGATATGGGCGATGCCAGTTGAGCGAGCGTATAACCCGAACGCCATGAAAATGGCTGAATTGATGCAACGCTATTTGCGCGATGTGGGGATTGACGCCAATATCGTTAGCTATGAGTGGTCCACCTTTCGCGCTCGTTTAAACCAAGGGTTACATGATTCAGTGTTGATTGGCTGGTCTGCAGATAACGGCGACCCAGATAACTTTTTCAGACCGTTACTTACCTGCTCTGCGATCGATTCCGGTACAAACCGAGCGCGCTGGTGCTCTAAGGAATACGACAAACTCATTGATCAAGCGCTCACCTACACTAATCAAGAAGATCGTGCTTACTTCTACAGCAAAGCCATCGAAATGATAAACGATGAAATGCCGCTTATGCCAATTGCCCACGCTTTTCGTTATCAAGCTTATCGCGATAATCTCACAGGGATCGAGATAAACCCGTATGGCGGGATCCAGTTTAGAAACGTGAGTAAGCCGTAATGCTGAAAATTATCCTACGTCATGCCAGCTTACTTATTTTGACTCTGTTTGTGTTGAGTTTCTTTTCTTTTTCATTAGCGTATCTGTTCCCTGGCGATCCGTTAGTCAATCTGACTGGCATTCGAGGCAGTTCAGAGCAAGAGTATGCGTTGTTGGCAGAACAGTACGCGATGCACTCGTCATTTATCGTTCAGTACTGGCAATACGTAATGCACCTTTTTTCCGGAAACTGGGGGCTAAGTTTTAGCTCCGGCCTGCCGCTGGCAGAAGAAATTAGCCGTTCGTTAGCGGCCAGTGTTGAACTTAGTGCTTATGCCCTTATCTTTTCGTTTTTGATTGGTTTACCTCTAGGCTTTTTATCTGGGCTTCGCCATCATAAGTTTACCGATTTTACATTGCTTACCGCGAGCGTTATTGGTTACTCAATCCCTGTATTTTGGGCTGCATTGATTGCGATTTTGATTTTCTCGATACAGCTTGGTTGGTTCCCCCTTTCGGGCAGAATTAGCTTACTTTATGACGTTCCATTTGAAACAGGTTTTATCTTAATCGATATTTTATTAAGCGATTTGCCAGACAAAGAGTTTGCTTTCCAAGACGCACTGCGCCATTTAGTTCTACCCAGTGTGTCGATTGCTATCGTTACCTGTACCATAGTGCTTCGTATTACGCGCCGTTCGATAGTAGAAGTGATGAGCAGTGAGTATATCCAAGCCGCTTATGCGAGAGGCCTAAGCCCGCGACAAGTATTTTTGCGCCACGGAGTAAAAAATGCACTTATTCCTATTTTGCCACTATTAGTTATGCAATTTACCACCCTGCTGACAAACGCTATGATCGTCGAAACAATTTTCTCTTGGCCCGGTATCGGCAATGGCCTTATTCAAGCGATTTACCAACGTGACTTTCCCGCTATTCGCGCTGGTATGTTAGCTGTATCTGCCTTGGTGCTCACTTTTACCATCACGATAGATATGGTGATTCAAATATTCGACCCTGCGGGCAGAAGGCCAGAAAATGCCACGTCTTAATCTATATCAAGAAGAGTATTACCCTTCCCCTATACAAAATACGTGGAAAGAGTTTAAAGAGAACCATGCAGCACTGCTCAGTTTGTACTGTGTTATCTTCTTTATTTTCCTTATGATTTTTGGCCCGTTTTTGGCGCCATATGATCCGCTACAGCAAAATATTGACTTACTTTTGGTGCCGCCAGCATGGGATAACAATGGTGATATTAGCTATCTATTTGGTACTGATGGTTTAGGCCGAGATATGCTATCGCGCATCATCTACGGGTGTAGGATGACGTTTGGGATCAGTTTAGTGCTGGTGATAATATCCATGCTAGTAGGGGTGGCGCTAGGCGCAATGGCTGGTATGAGCAAAGGCCTGCGTTCAAGTGTTGTGAATCATTTACTTGATTCCATCATGGCTATCCCTACCCTGTTGATTGCGATTATTATTATCGCTATCGTGGGAACAGGTCTAGTAAACAGTATGTGGGCTATCTCGCTAGCACTGATACCACAATTTATTCACCAGACGCGCGATATTGTGCGCCAAAAAATGAAGAAAGAATATGTACTGGCCGCTCAACTTGACGGTGCTGGTAAAATACATATTTTCTTTAATTCTATACTTCCTAATATGGCTGAAATGCTTGTCGTTCAAGTCACCTTGGCTTTATCAGTTGCTATCCTTGATATTAGTGCTCTTGGCTTTTTAAACTTAGGGGCGCAAGCACCATCGCCAGAATTAGGCGCCTTATTATCAGAGGGCTTAACCACCGCTTATGTTGCCCCATGGAACATTGCACTACCAGGAGCTGCTATTTTCTTTATGATGATGTCAATTAACTTAGTAGGTGACGGGTTGCGCTCTGCCTTACGCTACAGGTTATTACGCTAATGAGCTTATTGGACATTAAAAACCTGACCTTGGAGATTGATTCTCAAAGCGGCTGGATCAAAGCGTTAGACAAAATAAATCTCGTCATTAATGAAGGGCAAATTCACGCACTTGTAGGTGAATCAGGCTCAGGTAAAAGCATTATCGTTAAGGCGATTGTTGGTGCTATTTCAGACCGCTGGCGTATTACCGCTGACCGTATGACCTGGCGCGGACAAGACCTGCTCACCATGTCCGTGCGAGAGCGGCGTAAAATTATTCGTTCTGATATCTCAGTTATTTTTCAAAACCCAAAAAGCTCACTCGACCCTATCGTGCCCTTAGGCGATCAATTAAAAGAGGTGATTCTGGCTACACGCTTAGAAAAAGGCATGTTCTGGAACCGCGCTAAAGCGCGTAAAAAATACGCTTCTGAACTCCTGCACAGAGTGGGTATTAAGGATCATGAAGTCTACATGCGTAGCTTGCCTCATCAAATACCGAATGATGTGTGCCAGAAATTCATGATTGCCATGGCGCTTGCGTCGCAACCTAAATTAGTGATTGCCGATGACCCAACGCGTGGGATGGAAATTACCGATAAAAGCCAAATTTTGAAGTTGTTAAGTCGGGTGAACAAAGTACGCAAACTGAGTATTCTTTTTGTGAGCCACGATTTATTGGCTATATCCAGTATGGCTGACCATATGACCGTACTGTATTGCGGACAAACGGTTGAAAGTGGGCGTATGTCACAACTTCGCAAGCGCGCATTACATCCATATACCAAAGCCCTGTTAGAAAGCGCTCCGAGCTTTCGTACTGATTTACCCCCCAAATCACCACTGAGTTCTTTAGGTGGCACCATACCAACCTTTCAACACTTGCCGATTGGTTGCCGCTTGGGCCCGCGCTGCCCCAGAGCGCGCAAAGAGTGCGTGAAAGTGCCAGAAGTGCGGCGCATTCACGAACATACCTATAGCTGTCATTTTCCGTTGCATCGAGATCAAAAGTGAACGATTTACTCTCAGTTGAAAATTTAAGGTTCGATAATTGTCATGGAAAGCGCTGGCAAAACAAGGGCTCAAAATTTACGCTCGGCCCAATCAATTTCAGTATTCAAGCGGGCGAGACATTAGCCATTGTTGGGGCAAATGGCTCAGGTAAATCTCTACTTGCGAAATTATTAGTCGGGCTTGAACAACCAGACAGCGGTTCCATTTATCTGAATGAACGTAAATTGGAACATTACGACAATAAGCACCGAGTGCTAAATATTCGCATGGTGTTCCAAAACAGCAATGAATCACTCAACCCAGGGATAACTCTAGGCTCAATTTTAGAAGAACCGCTAAAGCTTAACACTCGTCTTGACAATCAAGCCCGCATAGCAAAAGTAGAGCAAACCTTAAAATTGGTGGGCTTACTGCCAGAACACCGTTTTTTTTATCGCCATATGCTGTCTGACGGGCAACGACAGCGGGTTGCACTAGCCCGTGCAATAATACTAAATCCGCAAGTGATTGTAGCCGACGAGCCTTTTGCTGCGCTCGATCCATCAGTGCGCTCCCAAACGGTTAATCTGCTGATGGAATTGCAGCGTGAGCTAGGACTGGGCTTTATTTTCATTTCACATAACTTGGGCATAGTACGCCATATCAGCGATAAAATTTTAGTCATGAAGCAAGGAAAGGTAGTGGAATCTGGCAAAACAGATGTGATTTTCCACTGGCCAAAAGACGAGTACACCAAAAAGTTGGTGCACGCCCATCAAGCCCTCATAAACGGCCAGAGTTAACAAGCTAATGAAAAAGGGCTTAGAAGTTTGTTCTTCTAAGCCCTTTGCGTGGTATTTCGCTATGCAGCTGCGTTTAACCTACCAACGCCAACAATATCCCTGCGGCAACCGCCGAGCCAAGTACCCCAGCAACATTCGGCCCCATGGCATGCATAAGCAAAAAGTTGTGTGGATTGGTTTCTAAACCAACCTTATTCACAACCCGTGCTGCCATCGGTACAGCCGACACACCTGCAGCGCCAATCAATGGGTTAATTTTCTCTTTAGAAAATTTACCCAAAACTTTAGCCATCAAAATACCTGCGGCCGTACCCATTGAAAACGCTATTGCGCCCAACCCTAAAATACCTAAAGTCTCTATGGTGAGAAACTTATCCGCGGATAATTTCGAGCCAACGGCTAAGCCTAGGAATATGGTCACTATGTTGATCAATTCGTTCTGAGCAGTATTGCTTAAACGGTCAACCACCCCAGATTCCTTCATCAAGTTGCCTAAACAAAACATACCCACCAGTGGTGTAGCAGAAGGCAAAAACAAAATTGTCATTAACAGTACGGCTAACGGGAAGATGATTTTTTCACGTTTTGAAACCACCCTAAGTTGAGCCATTTTGATGTTACGTTCTTCTTCATTGGTCAACAAACGCATGATTGGCGGCTGAATGATCGGCACCAATGCCATATAGGAGTAGGCAGCAACTGCGATTGCACCAAGCAATTCCGGGGCAAGTTTAGAGGCCAGAAATATTGCTGTCGGCCCGTCAGCGCCTCCAATAATGGCGATAGCTGACGCATCTTTTAAGGTAAATTCAAAGCCAGGCACCAAATTTAAGGCGATAGCGCCGAATAGGGTCCCGAATATACCAAACTGAGCAGCAGCTCCTAGAAATAACATCCTAGGGTTGGCGATCAACGCACTAAAATCGGTCATCGCACCGACACCCATAAAGATGAGTAGCGGAAAAACGCCCGTTTCAATACCGACATAGTATATGTAGTAAAGCAGACCACCTGGTTCACTAAACCCAGCTAAAGGAATATTGGTTAGAATGGCACCAAAGCCAATAGGTACTAGCAGTAAGGGTTCAAACTTCTTTACGATTGCTAAAAATAATAGCAAACACCCCACTGCCATCATAATAATTTGGCCCATCTCAAAATGGGCTAGCGAGGTACTTTGCCAAAGTAAGGCGAGTTTATCCATAAATGTTCCCTTACCCCAACGTCAACATCGTTTGCCCAGACTGCACCGCATCGCCTTCCTTGACCAAGATATCAAGGATAGTACCGCTGGCCGTTGAGCGTATCTCTGTCTCCATTTTCATGGCTTCCATAATGACAATGACGTCACCTTCACTGATCGTATCACCTGGGCGAACAAGTAATTTAAACACATTCCCAGCAAGCGGGGCTGCTACCTCTTCACTGCCAGCAGATGAAACAGGCGCAGGAGCTGCAGTTTGTGCACTTGTGCCACTATCTGCAACTTGTATGTCAGTTAGCGCGCCACCTTGTGCAACCTCTACTGCGTATACTTTGCCATCAACACGCACAGAATAAGATTCTGTTGCTTTAGCAGCATCCGAGTTTTGTGCAGGCAAACTAGTTGCTTCTTCACCTGTAGGTACAGGTTCAAATGCATCTGGATTGTTGCGATTTTTAAGAAACTTTAAACCGATTTGCGGAAACAGCGCGTAGGTCAGCACATCATCAATAGCGTTGTCTGCCAATGCAATACCTTGCTCTTTAGCCTGAGTTAACAAATCGTTTTCTAAGGTGACTAATTCATCGTCTAACAAATCCGCTGGGCGACACGTAATGGCTTCTTTTCCATCCAGTACCCGCGCTTGTAACTCACTGTTAACGGGTGCTGCGGTCGCCCCGTATTCACCTTTTAACACCCCTGCGGTTTCTTTAGTGATACTTTTGTAACGCTCGCCAGTTAAAACGTTTAGTACTGACTGAGTACCAACAATTTGTGATGTGGGGGTCACAAGAGGAATAAAACCAAGATCTTCTCGTACTCTAGGGATTTCTTTTAGTACTTCGTCTAGTTTATCTTGAGCTCCTTGCTCGACAAGCTGAGATTCCATATTGGTCAGCATACCTCCTGGCACTTGCGCCAGTAAAATACGCGCATCAACTCCTTTTAAGCTGCCTTCAAACTTCGCATATTTTTTACGTACGTCTCTAAAGTAAGCGGCAATTTCAGCCAACAAAGGTAAATCGAATCCAGTGTCTCTGGGTGTATCTTCAACAATTGCCACCATGGTTTCTGTAGCACTATGACCATAGGTCATACTCATGGACGAAATAGACGTATCAAGAATATCAATTCCTGCGTCAATCGCTTTCTGATAGGTTGCAGTGCTTAGACCGGTAGTAGCATGACACTGCATAGCGATTGGCACGCTCACGGTCTCTTTAAGGCGCGTTATCAGCTCTTCACATACATAAGGTTTAAGCAAACCCGCCATGTCCTTAATGCAAATTGAATGTACGCCTAAATCTTCTAACTGCTTTGCCATATCTAGCCATAAAGGCAAAGAGTGAACAGGGCTAACTGTGTATGAAATAGTGCCTTGGGCATGTGCGCCTACTTTAATCGCGGCCCCAACAGCTGTTTTTAAGTTACGGATGTCATTCATCGCATCAAAGATGCGAAATACATCAACTCCGCTTGTGTGCGCGCGCTCTACAAACTTTTCAACTACGTCGTCAGCATAGTGGCGGTAACCTAACAAGTTTTGCCCGCGCAAGAGCATTTGCTGCTTAGTATTAGGCATCGCTTGCTTTAGTCGACGAATACGCTCCCAAGGGTCTTCACCTAAATAACGTATACAGGAGTCAAACGTCGCACCACCCCAAGTTTCTAGTGACCAGTATCCAACTTGATCGAGCTTGGCTGCAATAGGCAGCATATCTTCAATGCGCATACGTGTCGCAAGTAATGATTGGTGTGCGTCACGCAGCACTACGTCCGTGATGGCTAATGGTTTTGACATCTTGGCTTCCTATTTATCAAAAAGTAAAAAATTAATGTTGGCGGCGATATTGGTCGACAGCCGCTGTAATGGCTGCAACTACTGGCGCTGATATACCTGACTGATTAGCGGCAGGTGGGGCTCGGCGACTAGGTTGTACTGCAGGAGTCAATTCCTCTTCGGGGAATTTAGCGCAAACCCAGGCAATAAAATTGACAGCACCAATTAACAACGTCAGAAACAGAAAAACCACCGACATACCCACTAATAGGAGCATGCCAGCTTCAAGTAATAACGACATCACATCAGGTTGCATAGTTAGTATTTCTCCGATAGCTGACAAAACGACCCGATAAGTACCATGCGCACTGAAATAACACAACTTTTACACGCTTTTAAAAAAGAATAAAAAATAAGAATTAATTCACTTTTATTGCATTATTACCCAAAAAACAGCAATTAATGCTAAGCAACGAAGGAGTTATAGGTATATATCAACATAAAAACCTTTCGTCGTGGAAGATTTATATGCAGTAATTTAGGCAAAAAAAAACCCACTATCAATAGTGGGTTTTTGTATTGGTGCGCATGGAAGGATTCGAACCTCCGACCGCCTGGTTCGTAGCCAGGTACTC
>OJHC01000101.1_pt1 | contig 33523 bp, 30 predicted proteins | sample 1595091 | NCBI WGS metagenome assembly OJHC01 (sample SAMN05416829, study PRJEB24817) | seawater metagenome | isolation source: Sea water | place: Canada:Atlantic | collected 2013-07 | reverse complement strand
CACAGACTTAACGGATAAGCTGTATGGAGATAAAGGATATTTGAGCAAAGCCTTAGAGGCGGATTTGTCAGAAAAAGGCGAGACGCTGATAACGACCGTTCGCAAAAACATGAAGGCGAAAGCGATGTCGTTATTGGACAGAGCCGTGCTTTCAAAAGGCTTCATCATTGAAACGATAAATGATCAATTAAAGAACATTTCGCACGTCGAACACTCAATACATCGCAGCATGAATGGATTTATGCTCAATATCATCTCAGGATTGGTGGCTTATTGCTTAAAGAAAAATAAGCCACCCCTCAATATTACTGACGTAGAGCGCAATACTATGATTATCGCTTAAGCAGATCTCAGGTTAGTTAAATCGGCAAGATTGATCGGGACATTACTCACAATAAAACCTCAATAGGTGTTTTCTGCTAATAAACAATTAACTGCGTCATTTTTTGATCTGTGAACTGTGTTGTCCACTGCAATATCTGTGACCTGCATTAAAGTCCAAACAACGGCGATGGAGAGTAGAATACAAAGTGCCGTTGCAACCTGAATTATGCTGTGTGGAAAGGTATCTGTATTCGTGCCAAGGGCGCTGTATATTGGCCAGCCGACAGCGGCGTGCCCCAGAAATGCACCAGAGGGCAGTAATACAATGACCAGCAATTGCTTCAAACCAGTTAGTTTTGGTGCCAGTTTGTAGATGAGAATAAAGGGTACCAATACAGCCGCGGTATTGGCAAAAATCCACCAAACTGGGATAAACCCAATTTTAAATGATTGATAACCATAATATACCCAAGTGCCGAAATAGAGCCGGAGCTGTTCAACGGTTGGGCACCGATGACCACACCGGCAAATATTTTCCACACAAAAGCCTGAGTTAAACTGCGCTGTTGAAGTTTGTCATAACATAACAGCGGAATGCCCGAAAAATACCACACATAACCCAAAAAACACGACCCAGGGTACCGGACGGCAATAAGTAATGATATTCAACTGGCCCATTTGTGGGGGCAATGCATTGCCAAGTAAGTCTACAACAGCCTCCAAAAATAAACATTAATGGCAATAAAGATTCGTGTTTATTACACAGATAAACCGCGTAGAGAAAAAGCTAATGTTCCAATTCCATAAAGGATGGTGGTGACTAATTGTGCCATTTCAGGCATCACTAAATTGGAAGGTGGTTGGGTGTAGGTTAAATCAAGTATAACTTGACTCATGGTATCTAACATCTTAGTCATTTTTGTTCCCTTACTTATACGTTTGATGCAACAAGCGGCCAATTAAACTCTTTGTCGGCGCTTGTCTGGTAGCCGACAAATTCAAAAAATGCTCAGTGATGTTTATAAGCATTTATGTCTTGTTTGCACGGTAAAAATGACTCGCCGGCAAGACATAATGTCTATTTTTTCCATAGAAATTCATCCACCTCTTGACAAAATAGTCTCTAGCATTGATGCTTGGCGTAATAAGACCGACGAGTCGGTATATTTTATATGTTATTTATGCGTTAAAAATAAGTAGCTGGTCAGCAGTTAATGATGTCAGCTGATTTTTTTAGTGATTTGCCTGAGCGATACACAGGCTGTTTTGGTTATTAAAAGGTTAACTAGATGATTCCACGTAAATTATTTGAAGAAGATCATAATTTTTTCCGCGACACAGTTAAGAAATTTGCCGAGAATGAAATCGTTCCCCACTTAGAAGAATGGGATGAGGCGGGCGCCGTTGATCGTAAACTCTGGAACACCTTAGGCGAAATGGGTTTTCTTTGTACCAATATTGATGAGGCCTATAATGGCGCTGGCTGTGATCGTTTATTCAGCATGATTTTATTGGAAGAATTGGCGCCTTACGGTGGTTTGGGCATTTCTATTGCCATGCATTCAGATATCGTGGCGCCCTATATTCAACGTTATGGTAGTGAAGAATTAAAACAAAAATATTTGCCTAAAATGGTATCTGGTGAATTAATTGGCGCGCTGGCAATGACAGAACCCGGTGCCGGTTCAGATGTAAAAGCCATTCGCACCACAGCAGTTAAAGATGGCGAACATTATATTATTAACGGCTCTAAAATCTTCATTTCTAACGGTTATGAAAGTGGCGTGGTGGTGGTGGTAGCAAAAACCGACCCTTCAGCTGGGGCTAAAGGTGTCAGTCTGTTTGTGATAGATGAATCGATGGCAGGATTTGAAAAAGGTAATAAATTAAAAAAAATCGGCATGAAAGCACAAGATACCGCCGAACTGTTTTTTAACGATATGCGTGTGCCGGTGGAAAATTTATTAGGTGAAGAAAATAAGGGCTTTTTCTATCTTATGGACGAGTTACCTTGGGAGCGATTACAAATTGCCATCTCAGCAGTGGCTTGTGCTCAGGATGCATATGACCGCACCGTCGCCTATACCAAAGAACGTCTAGTGTTTGGTAAAACAGTCGCCAGCTTTCAAAATAGTAAATTTAAATTGGCAGAAATGAAGAGTGAAATTCAAATCGCCCAAGTATTTGTGGATCGTTGCATGGAACTGGTATTGGAACGAAAGCTCGATGCCGAAACGGTTTCCATGGCTAAATATTGGTGCTCAGATTTACAGTGCAAAGTGGTGGATGAATGTGTGCAACTACATGGTGGTTATGGTTATATGCAGGAGTATCCAGTGGCCAGAGCGTGGGTAGATGCACGTGCCCAGCGTATTTATGGCGGCACCAATGAAATCATGAAAGAGCTTATTTCTCGGGGTATTTAAACCATGATTGAATGAATTTTAGCCATGGATATTTAATGGTTAAGTCTTTAATTGATGGACAACTGGGCTACTTATTTTAGCCACGGACAAATAAAATACTATGGCTTTAGCACCACAGTTAGTCAACAAACTGCGTATGCCGATAGTGGCGGCACCCATGTTTTTGGTGTCTGGCCCAGAATTAGTCATAGCAGCTTGTCGTGCAGGTATTGTTGGTAGCTTTCCAGCCTTAAATCAGCGTCAAACGAAGGGCTATGAAGACTGGTTAATTCAGATCAGAGATGGTTTACAACAGGCCGTACAAGATGGGCAACGGAGTGCCCTTTATGCGGTTAATCTGATTGTACATCACAGCAATTCTCGTTTACATGTCGACCTTGAAATGACGGTAAAATATGAGGTGCCGTTGGTGATTACCTCACTAGGCATCGACCGCTCGGTAGTAGATGCAGTGCACAGTTATGGTGGCTTGGTGTTCCATGACGTGGTTAATATGCGTTTTGCTGAAAAAGCCTTATACGCTGGTGTTGATGGACTTATTGCGGTTTGTGCTGGAGCTGGTGGGCACGCTGGCACCTATAATCCTTTTGCCTTCATCACTGAGTTACGTGCCTTTACCGATAAAACGATTTTGGCAGCTGGGGCAATCACTAATGGTGCGTCAATACTGGCTGCGCAGGCCTGTGGAGCTGATTTAGCTTATATTGGAACGCGCTTTATCGTCGCCAAAGAGGCATTGGCAAAACCACACTATCAACAGATGCTGCTTGAATCCAGTGCCAAAGATATCGTTTATACCTCCAAAATTTCCGGTGTACCGGCTAATTTTTTACAAGCCAGTATTGAAGCAGCTGGATTGGATCTTAATCTAAGTACCACACCTAAGATGAATATGGCAGAAGAGCTCGATTCGGGGACTACAGCTTGGGTTGATATTTTATCAGCAGGGCAGGGTGTTGGTGGTATCAGTCGAATCGACAATATGGCGCAAATTTGTAGTCAGCTAAGCAAAGAATATGATGCCGCGTTGGCGCGACTCAATGTAAGCAGAGCTTTATTCCGTTAATAAGGTCAGTTTGCTGGATGTCCTTAAAATGCGGTATAAAACCTCTTGAACAAAAATACAAAAACACAAGCTACTTTAAGACCAAAATAACTACGGCAGAACTTGTTAAATCACGTTGTTCAGGGTAATACCCAGTCCAAAGAGGGTTTGGCAGTAGTTATAATCTATCAATCTTTCGCCATAATCATCTGATGCTGTGGCGTAACCTCTGAGTTTACCCCACTGTGGAAAGGTGAGTCCCACTTCAATAAAACCTTTGTTGGTCGAAAAGTTATGTCGTGAACTTACACCTAATTCAATTGAATCCCATTTATACGCCATGTCTAGTTCAAAGAGCCTCTGTAGTGGTTTAATGATCCTGGACATCATTTTAGGTGGTAATGTTACCATCTTATAAGAGGTGTTCGATGAAGAGACAAAGACGTACGTTTTCAGCAGAATTCAAGTTAGAAGCAGCAAACCTGGTCTTGCAGCAAGGTTACTCAATCCCTGAGGCGGCAAGAGCATTAGATATTGGCGAAACAGCAGTTCGCCGCTGGGTGACGCAATTGCAAGAAGAGCATAATGGCGGCCGCCTAAGTCCAAAGCCCTGACACCTGAACAGCAAACAATCCAAGAGCTTGAAGTAAGAGTAAGCCGTTTAGAGCGGGAAAAATCTATTTTAAAAAAGGCTACTGTCCTTTACGGAGTAATCTCTTGATGTCGGACGAGCACGAACGTACGCGCTGATAGACCAATTGAGAGAGCATGAGACGGTAGAAAAGGTCTGTGACGTATTTGATATTGCGACTAGCAGCTATTATGACCACCAGCAAAGAAACCGTGTGATTTTATGTCATTCTAGTTTTTTGTTGATGCAGTGTGGAAATAATGACTGTCTCTATAATTTACCTGTACACCTATCAGAAATGAGTCCACCTTCCGAACAATTGGCAAGGAATCATGCAACAAAAGAAGTAAAACTTGTCCGGTATACGCTTTTATTAATTGGATAACTGAGCGATAAATTAAAACGTAGTTTATTTGCTAAGAGAGATCTGAGCCTAGGATTAAATACTTCACTAAACAATTTAAAAACAACAGATGCAAGTTACCACATTTAGTTAATCGAATCCCAGAGAGGCAGATGACGAAATTTAAATCATAAGTCGATACTTAACTTTATCCATTATATCATTGTCTAGTGAGTAATATATTTCGCTTAATTGAGTCTAGTGAAAGCTAGTAATTTGAGAGTTTTCAGTGACAGATCGAAGCTTAAATGGGGGGAGCGGATTGGCATTCTACATATGTCATAGGTCATTTAATCATGGTTTGTTGTATCCAAATTCGGAAATGTGACAATGCATTAATGCATTGCTGTGTGATAATTTTAAACGCTTGTTTTTTTAATGAGCTTATTGGAGGCTGTAATTAATTTTGTGTAACTGCTTATCGCAACATACTCTAATCAGAGTTAAGGATAGACAGATGCAAATGAACAAAAAACAACTAGAAGCTTTCGCTAAGGAAGCGGCCAAAGGCATTAAGACGCCCCAAGATTTTAATGAATTCAGCCAAATGCTAAAGAAGATCACCGTTGAAGCTGCACTAAATGCTGAGATGGATGAGTATTTAGGTTATGAAAAGCATGCTAAATCGGTGGTCCAAAATAGCCGCAATGGCAAAACCAGTAAGCGTATCGAAACGGAAGATGGTGAGTTTGAACTAGACACTCCTCGTGACAGAGATGGGTTGTTTGAGCCTAAGCTGGTTAAGAAAAACCAATCTCGATTTACCTCAATGGACGAGAAGATATTATGGCTATATGCGCAATGCATGAGCACCCGTGAAATCGTTAAAGCCTTTGACGAATGGTATGGTGCAGAAATATCGCCAACGCTCATCTCACGAGTGACCAATGCCGTTATTGACCAAGTTATCGAATGGCAATCACGCCCCCTTGACCCGATTTACCCTGTTATTTATCTCGATTGCTTAGTGGTTAAAATTCGCCAAGACAAACGTGTTATCAACAAATCCATATTCCTAGCCTTGGGTATCAACACAGAGGGGCACAAAGAGCTTCTGGGCATGTGGATAGCTGAAAATGAAGGCGCTAAGTTCTGGCTAAAAGTGCTAACTGAATTGCAGCATCGTGGTGTTGAAGATATCTTGATCGCCTGTGTGGATGGCCTCAAGGGATTTCCTGATGCGATTCACTCAGTGTATCCTCAAGCCCAAATTCGACTGTGTATTGTGCATATGATACGTAATTCGTTAAAGTACGTTTCAGTGAAAGACTACAAGGCTGTCACCACTGATTTGAAGCAGGTATACCGTTCAACCACTGGGGATGAAGCGTTGCTTGAACTCGAACGGTTTGGTGAAAAATGGGATGACCAATATCCGCAGATAAGTAAGTCGTGGCGTGCCCATCGGCAGAACCTCAATACCTTGTTTAATTATCCAGAGGATATCCGCAACGCTATTAACACAACCAATGCAATTGAGTCACTCAACAGCGTTATTCGTAAGGCCATCAAGAAGCGGAAGATATTCCCAAGTGATGACTCTGCCAGGAAAATGGTTTACTTAGCCATCACAGAGGCATCTAAAAAATGGTCGATGCCGATCCACAACTGGCGTCAAGCTATGGTTCGCTTTATTATTGAGTTTGGGGAACTCCTCGAAAAGCACATTAACTAAATGACAGTTACACAGAATCTGTTACAAGCTCGCTTAGACTAAGTCTAATTGGCTCCTTCAACAATAAATTCAGCTCCTTGCATGGCTACCGATAGTGTTATTTGGCAAGATAGACGACTGTATTCATCAACATTTTCTTCGAAATCTAATAAGTCTGCTTCAGAATCATTCGGTGCCCCAACACTGTCTTTCCAGGCCGGTTTTACATGTACATGGCAAGTGGCACATGCGCAGGCTCCACCACAATCAGCGTCGATCCCTTCTATATTATTTTCGATGGCAAGTGCCATTAGAGATTGTCCTACTTGTCCACTAACAACCACGGATTCATTAGAGGAGCTGATAAACTTAATTTCTATCATGACATAAATTTCCTATATCTATATTGGTTCAATTTGAAAGTAGATTATCATAAGTAAGTTCTTGATGGGAACTTATAATTGTAAGCTCCCTCTTTTTACTTTATAAATCGCCTGTGAAAGCCTTGGCAAATTTTTGATTGCACAAGATATTCTTGTCATAAGTCGCTCAAATAAAAACTTTCGCTAAAGGCTTGTTAGATATAACGTCGTTTACTGCTTAGGCAGTGGGCCTGTTTCTGGTTTGATCCCATTTGAACTTGAGTTAGTGTGATATCGCCTGTAAGTTCTGTTGCGGAACTTATTGGAAGTGTGTTAGATTTAAATTAGACCGGTAAGACGGACAAAGTTTTTGTTGGTCATAATATAAATATATGCAAACAAGTTGGAGTCCAGGACATGATTGGTATTACTGCTTACGGTGCTTATGTACCTCGGCTTAGGTTAATTCGCAGTGTCGTTGCGCAAACTAATGCCTGGTATGCGCCAGGGTTAGTGGGAAAAGGAAAAGGCACCAGATCAATGGCTAACTGGGATGAGGACAGCATTACTATGGCTGTCGCCGCGGCGCGTGATTGTTTAGGAAAAGAAGATGACCGAAGTCATATAAATAGCGTGTTTCTCGCATCGACGACACTACCTTTTGCCGATCGTCTAAATTCTGGACTGATGGCCGCTGCACTGACATTGCAAGAAAATGTTGATGCAGTAGATATGACTGGCTCTCCAAGGGCGGCCATGTCGGCATTATCACAAGCACTAACAAAGGCACAAATGGGCGGCAACATTTTAGTGGCGGCTGCTGATAAGCGCAAAACCAGAGCGGCGAGTACTCAGGAGCTGGACTTTGGTGACGGTGCGGCATCTTTGATCGTAGGTAGTGAAGCTGTACTGGCTGAATACTTGTCAAGTGCGGTTATAACCGATGATTTTGTAGATCATTTTCGGGCCACTGACCGAGACGTTGATTATAACTGGGAAGAGCGTTGGATACGTGATGAAGGGGTAAGCAAAATAGTCCCTAAAGCGGTCGCCGCAGCGCTGACAAAAGCTAAAGTTAATGCGAAAGATGTTGATCATTTTATATTTCCAACGGTATTTAAAAAACTGGATTTAAAAATCGCTCAGCTGTGTGGAGTCAACGCCGACGCAGTCGTTGATAACTTGGCTGCGGAAGTCGGCGATACCGGCTCTGCCCATGCTTTACTGATGTTGAGCAAAACTCTTGAAAACGCGAAATCTGGCGACATTATTTTAATCAGTCAGTTCGGACAGGGCGCGGAAACTTTAGTGTTTAAAGTGACTGACGCAATAACTTCTTTTAAACCGCAAAGAGGATTCTCCGGTTGGTTATCTCGTGGTGTTGAAGAATCTAATTATACGCGATTTTTAGCTTATAACGATCAGATTGAATTAGAAAAAGGCATGCGCGGCGAGCAGGATAAGAAGACTGCTTTAAGTACGCTTTATAGACACAAGGATATGATAACGGGTTTTATTGCCGGCCGCTGTAAAGAAACCGGACTCGTCTTTTTTCCACCGACACGCATTTCATACGATACAGAAAATCCTCTGCAAGATACGCAGGTTCCTTATAAGTTAGCTGATCTCACAGCTTCAATTGCCAGTTGGTCTGCAGATTATCTTAGTTTCTCAATGTCCCCCCCTAACCAATACGGCATGGTAGATTTTGACGGCGGTGGTCGTTTGTTAATGGAGTTTACAGATGTAGCGAAGGGTGATGTGGAAAACGATAAGAAAATGGAAATGGTTTTTCGGATAAAAGATTTTGATAGGCAACGCGGATTCAAGCGTTATTTTTGGAAAGCGACGCCTGTAAAGGCTTCCCTTTAGTCATCATCGTTTTAGTTTAAGAGGAATCCACAATGGCTGCAGGTATTAAAGACAAAGTTGCTATCCTGGGAATGGGTTGTACAAAGTTTGGTGAGCGCTGGGATGCCAGCCCAGAAGATTTGATGGTCGAAGCATTTAATGAAGCGATGCAAGACGCAGGCATTGGTCTGGATAGGTTAGACGCCGCATGGTTTTCAACTCATATGGATGATGTAGGTACCGGACGTGGTGGTACACCTATGTCTATCGCGCTGCGCCTGCCCAACATCGGAGTCACACGTGTAGAAAATTTTTGTGCCGGCGGCTCCGAAGCATTTCGAGCAGCAACCTATGCCGTTGCTGCCGGTGCTTGTGATATTGCATTGGCCGTAGGGGTCGAAAAGCTCAAAGACACCGGTTATGGTGGTTTACCGTTACCGAGTATTGGTACCTTGATACCACAGTGGTATCCCACTGTGTCGGCACCCGCAAATTTTGCCCAATTGGCATCGGCTTATCAGGCCCATCATAAAATCGATCCTGCACTGTTAAAAGGCGCTATTGCACATGTGTCGGTAAAGAGTCATGCCAATGGCGCTAAAAATCCAAAAGCGCATTTACAAAAAATCATCACAGAAGAGCAAGTGCTAAAAGCGCCCATCATTGCTGAGCCCTTAGGCTTGTTTGATTGTTGCGGCGTGTCAGATGGTGCAGCAGCGTTAATTGTGACAACACCTGAAATTGCTAGAGCCTTAGGTAAAAAGGATCTTGTTACCTTCAAAGCATTGCAGGTGAGTGTGTCTAATGGCTGGGAAATGCAATCCAATGAATGGAATGGCAGCTATGTGCATACCACTCGTATTGCCGCTGAACGCGCCTATAAAGAAGCTGGAATCACAAAGCCAAGAGACCAAATCAGTATGTTGGAAGTACACGACTGCTTTTCCATTACCGAATTGGTAACCATGGAAGATTTATTTATCTCACCACAAGGTGGCGCGATAAAAGACGTAATGAATGGCTTTTATGATGCGGATGGCAAGATACCCTGTCAGATAGACGGTGGTTTGAAATGTTTTGGTCATCCTATAGGGGCCAGCGGTTTAAGGATGTTGTATGAAATGTATCTGCAACTGGAAGGTCGAGCCGGTAAGCGGCAATTGGCGGATCCAAAAACTGGGTTAATTCATAACCTCGGAGGTCAACCTTCTCAGAATGCTTGCTCAGTTGCGATTGTGGGTAGAGAAGGTACTTAAGCCCAACTGAGTAGTACAGCATAAAAACACGTTTAACATAATAAGTGGGTGCATATGTCTTCTGTTTTAAAGGGTGTTCGGGTTGTTGAAGGTTCAGCTTTTATCGCTGCCCCTATGGCCGGCATGAGCCTGGCTCAATTAGGTGCGGATGTGATCCGTTTCGACCAAATTGGTGGCGGCATAGACTACAATCGTATGCCGCGCGCGAAAAATAATGGCAGCAGCTTATATTGGACAGGGCTAAATAAAGGTAAGCGCTCGTTTGCTGTGGATTTAAAAAATCCACAGGGGCGTGAATTGATTCAGCAACTCATTACCCAACCCGGTGAACAAGCGGGTATCTTCCTGACTAATTTCGCCGGAGTGAAGTGGCTGACATATGATGCCCTCACAGAGCGTCGTAAAGATCTGATTAAAATTGAAATTTCCGGTAACTACGATGGCTCAACTGCAGTTGATTATACCGTTAACTGCGCAGTCGGATTTCCTTTTGTCACTGGACCCGCGAGCAGAGATAAACCGGTAAATCATGTACTTCCCGCCTGGGATGTTGCCTGTTCTTTGCAAGCCGCCTTAGGGGTGACATCAGCATTGATGTACCGTCAACAAAGTGGTCTGGGTCAGGAAGTCAAACTGGCACTGTCTGATATGGCGCTCTCAGTGGTGGGTAGTTTAGGCCATATTGCTGAGGCACAAATAAACGGTGAACAGCGCCCGGTTAACGGTAATTTTGTACATGGTGCTTTTGGTCGTGATTTTGGAACGCGAGATGGCCGCCGTATATCGGCTATGGCGATTTCAGATAAACAATGGCAGGTCCTTTGTAAGGCCTGTGGTTTGACTGAAAAAATGCAACAATTGCAAAGCATAATGGAATTAAATTTCAATATTGATGAGCACCGTTATCAAGCCAGAGGTTCGATTGCTGAATTTTTTGAGCGTTGGTGTCAACAGCATACCCTCGAGGAAATACGCCAAATATTTGATGCTCATGGTGTGTGCTGGGATGTTTACCAAAGTTTTACTGAATTAGTTGCGGATGATCCACGTTGTTCAGAAAAAAATCCGATGTTCCATACTGTTGAACAGCCAGGCGTCGGGTCGCATCTTATCGCCAGTTCACCGCTGAATTTTTCTGAAATGGAGCGTGGCGCTGCTAATCCAGCGCCTGTTATTGGTCAACACACAGATGAAATATTGGCCGATGTAATTGGCTTAAGTTCAGTGGAAATCGGCAAACTTCACGACGCTGGAATTGTTGCAGGTGCACCCTTATGAGTGAGCTAAACTTTCTTGATTGGCTTGGCAAAACTCGCAGCACTACAGCGATCATTAATCCCTGGCCAGCTAATGCACTAGCAGCCGTACTGAACATTCCGCAACTTGAATTAACGGGAAATTTGCCTGGATTATGGCACTGGCTGTACTTTTTAGAGCAAGCGCCACAAAGCCAAATTGGCTTGGACGGTCACCCGGCAAAAGGCGGATTTTGGCCTCCGGTACCTCATCCAAGACGGATGTTTGCTGGTGGACGCACAAATTACAATCAAGCACTCAAACTTGGGCAGGAAGCAACTCTGCTCGAAACGGTCGTGGATATTCAGATAAAAGAAGGCCGCCAGGGCAAAATATATATCGTCACAGTCCAATTTGAATATCGTCAGGACTCAACACTGTGTATCAGTGAAGAGCGGGATTTTGTTTACCTGCCAGCGCTTGCTAAACCCACATCTCCCAAAGAACTGAGCAATGAAATCAATGCTGTTGCAGATGCAAAATGGTCGCTTGATTTGCCGACTGACCTGATTACCTTGTTCCGCTTTTCGGCGCTAACCTTTAACAGTCATAGAATTCACTATGATTTGGAATATGCCAGAGTACAAGAAGGTTATCCGCAACTAGTTGTACACGGGCCTTTGACCGCTATTTTGTTATCAGAAACCGTGCGTCTAAACAGCGAAAGGCCAATGAAGAGTTTCACGTTTAGGGCTATGTCACCACTTTTTTGCGGACAGACCATTCGAGCCCGCGCCGATAGGATTGCCGAGGATAATGTCTCCTTGGTGGCCTATACCCCCTCAGGGGAGACTGCAGTTAAAGCAACGGTTATTCTCGCTTAGCGATTAAATTGATTGTCAGTAGCATTTTGTGAAAACAGGCGATAAAAATTTAATTTCGCCCCACTTAAAGAGTTAAAACTATGTCAAGCACTACACTTATAAAATTAAATTCACTGGCGACCTATAGCGAGGCAGTAGCTGCCGTTGATGTTTATTACGTGGCTGTGCGGGAAAAACTGCGCAGTAGATTAATTGCTGAAAATGGCAAGTTCGACCCTAAGAAAATCGAAAAAGAGCAACACAGTGTGCATGGCTTTGCTTGGCTAGCCTGCTATAAAGATGCATTAAAAGCAACCTGTCACTGGGCAGAATCATTGCAGCAAGAAAATAAGTTTGGTTACTTTGAGCAACTTATTCTGGCATTGGCCTTTGCCGAATATCTCTCACAGATAGGCGCTGGAATTGCGATGAGTCAGGACGAAGTTATCCGCCCCAGACATTTCGATGCAGACAAAGAAGCGCAGAGCCTACTGGCATCATCTGCTGTCACTAGCATTATCAATATCACGCTTGAGCATGACTTGAAGCGCGCCATTATTGAACTAGTGAGTGAACGTGGCTTGCTGCAGGGGGTGGGAGACGATGGGCTTGATGAAACCTGCAGTATGGTTCGTGAGCAGTTTCGTCGCTTTGCCGAAGAAGAAGTTGTGCCCTATGCCCCTAGCTGGCATGACAATAACCAATTGATCCCTGAAGCCGTGATCCAACAAATGGCTGATCTGGGGGTGTTCGGTGTCACGGTACCTGAAGAGTACGGTGGTATGGGTATGGGCATAGACGTGATGTGTGTTATTACTGAAGAATTATCCCGCGGTTATATCGGAGTCGGCTCTTTGGGTACACGGACTGAAATAGCCTGTGAATTGATTAAGCAAGGGGGAACCGAGCAACAGAAAAGTCACTATTTACCAAAGTTGGCATCGGGACAAATGTTACCTACCGCGGTGTTTACTGAGCCTAATACAGGTTCCGATTTAGCATCGCTGAAAACCCGCGCGGTGAAAGAAGACGGTGCCTACCAGGTTACCGGTAATAAAACCTGGATCACCCATGCGGCCAGAACCGATGTGATGACGATGTTGGTCCGCACCGATCCTAATGAACCGGGTTATAAGGGATTGACTATGTTAATCGCTGAAAAACCACGTGCTACTAATGACGATCTGTTTCCGGCTGAGGGAATGTCTGGCGGCGAAATCCATGTGTTAGGGTATCGCGGAATGCGTGAATATGAGCTGGGTTTCGATAATTTTTCTGTACCCGTTGAAAACGCCTTGGGTGGCAGTGAAGGCAATGGTTTTAAACAGTTAATGGCAACCTTTGAATCTGCGCGAATACAAACCGCCGCTCGTGCGGTTGGCGTGGCTCAAAATGCCTTTGAATTAGGCTTTAACTACGCTAACGACAGAGAGCAATTTGGTAAGCCGATCCTTGCCTTTCCACGTGTGTACGGCAAGTTGGCTTGGATGGTGGCAGAATTAACACTCGTAAGGCAATTGACCTACCGAGCGGCTCGAACCAAAGAAGCGGGTCAACGCACCGATGTTGAAGCGGGCATGGCAAAATTATTGGGCGCGCGCGTGGCTTGGTCATGTGCTGATAATTCCTTGCAGATCCACGGCGGTAACGGCTATGCCCTTGAATATCCTATTAGCCGGGTATTATGTGATGCGCGGATTTTAAATGTATTTGAAGGGGCGGCTGAAATTCAAGCTCAGGTGATAGCTCGTAGTTTGTTGGCCTGATGGCCGTAATAGAAACAAGGTGAATCTATGTCCACTGTATTAATTGATTATCCGGCCCTTTATGTGGCCCGAATACGCATCAACCGCCCTGAAAAGCGCAATGCTCTGGATCATGCTACTCGACAACTACTGATAGATGGTTTACAGGCCATATTCAGTGATAAGTCCATTCGTGCTCTAGTGTTTGGGGGAGTTGATGGGATTTTATCCGCTGGCGGCGATATTGGCAGCATGGTTGATTTAAGCGCAGAACAAGCTCGGGCAAGAATGCTACATGGACGTTTATTAAGCCTTACCTTTGCTGAAGCCCCGATCCCGGTGGTGACCGCCATTGAAGGCATGGGCGTAGGTAATAGTGTTGGTTTAGCCATGTTGGGCGACTACATCGTAATGGGCGAAAGCGCTTTTGTGCTGTTTCCCTTTTTAAAAATTGGTCTGGTACCGGATTGGGCCATTCTGCGTTCATTGCCACGCCGAGTTGGTTTTGCTTTTGCCAAAAGAGTATTGATGAGCTGCGAAAAAATTCCCTCAGCCACGGCACTATCAAGGGGTTTAGTGGATGAAGTAGTCGCCAATGACTTGGTCATGTCGAGTGCGATTGAAAAAGCCAGTCAATTTGCCGAGTTACCGCTTGCTGCATTTGGGCGCATGAAAGCCCGCTTGAATATTATTACCACCACCCTAGATGAAGAACTAGCCAGTGATGAAGATACCCAGTCAGCCTGTTTATTACATGCTGAATTTGCCGAAGGTTTTAGTGCATTTTCGGAAAAACGTAAGTCGAATTTTGCTGATCTCAAGGACCAATAGCTTGTAATCCTTAAGCCCTGTCAGTAAATGACCGTTTGCAGCCAATTAGCCTTATATATGTGATGGATCAATTGAGCTAGCTTGCCACCTGCGCCAGAAAATTATGGATTTACCTGAACGGGTAGGTAACAGTTAAATCAGGGATTTATGCACTAAACATATTGTTTAGACTTGGCTATCCACCTTAGGCTTACACTTATTGAAAAGGGCAATAAAATGCACAATTCGGACACTACTTCATTGTTGACTAATACAGAAAAAAAGGGCGCCATTGGGCTAATAAGTTTTAACCGGCCCGACAAGCTAAATGCATTAGATTTAGCCATGCGCGACAGTATTGCTAAAGCGGTGAGTCTCTTCAGCGCCGATGAGGAAGTCGCGGTTATTGTTATTACTGGCGGAGATAAGGTATTTGCTGCAGGCGCTGATTTAAACTTACTGGTGAATAAAGGCGCTCAGCAAGTTGCAGATATCGATCTAGGCCAATATTGGGCACCTTTGCTCAATTGTTCAAAGCCCGTTATTGCGGCAGTAAGCGGCTATGCCTTGGGCGCTGGCTGCGAGTTGGTTATGATGTGTGACATGGTTGTTGCCGATAGCAGTGCCAGATTTGGCCAGACAGAATGTAATGTGGGCATTATGCCTGGTGCTGGCGGAACCCAAAGGTTAGTGCGAGCGGTAGGCAAAGCGGTCGCCAGCATGATGTTGATGACGGGCGAAATGTTGACTGGCGAGCAAGCCTATCAACTTGGTTTGGTTAGCGATGTTGTGGCAGATGGCGAAGCACTAAACCGAGCCATGGCACTGGCAAAAAAGGTCAGCCAAAAACCCCCTAAAGCAATTAAAGCGATAAAACGTGTACTGCGTCAAGGCGCTGATTTACCCCTAGATATGTCATTAGCCTTGGAAAATCGAGAATTTTTATTGTTATTTGACACCCAAGATAAGACCGAAGGAATGCAAGCCTTTTTAGATAAACGCAAGCCTAATTTCATTGGCAAATAATCGTAATGCAACAATATAGTGGAGTAGGTATGTCATCCAGAAAAAAAGTTGGTGTAGTGGGTGCAGGAGCGATGGGACGCGGTGTCATTCAGCTTTTTGCACAGTCAGATCATGACGTCTATTTCTATGATGCAGGTCAAGGTGCGGTTCAAGAAGCCAATCGCTTTGTGCTTGGCATGCTGAGTCGTATGGTGGAAAAAGGCAGACTTAGCGCAGAAAAGGGCAAAGCGGCGAGCAGTAGGTTGCATCCTTGTGAAACCTTAGAAGGGCTTAAGTCCTGCGACCTAGTTATCGAAGCTATTGTTGAAAATATCGATATTAAACAAAAAGTCTTTGCTGAGTTGGAGGCCCTAGTCTCGCCAAGCTGCATGTTGACCTCAAACACCTCATCCTTGTTAATTGCAGAGATTGCAGCAAAATGTCTTTATCCTGACAGAGTAGCAGGTTTGCATTTTTTTAATCCTGTCCCATTGATGAAAGTGGTCGAAGTTATTTCGGCGGTAAAGACCAGTGAGGCAACCGTTAACGCGCTGACCTCGATTATAGCAACTACCGGACATCGCGCCGTTGTTGCCACTGATCAACCCGGTTTTTTGGTCAATCACGCTGGTCGTGGTTTGTATACAGAGGGCCTGCGTATTGTTGAAGAGCACGTTGCGTCGCCTGCCGATGTTGATGTGGTACTGCGCGATGCCGCTGGTTTTAAAATGGGTCCCTTTGAATTGATGGATCTAACAGGGCTTGATGTGTCTGGAAAAGTCATGGAAAGCATATTTTCGCAGTTTTTTCAGGAGCCACGATTCAGGCCTTCTCCCCTTGTGTCGCCCCGAATTGCCGCAGGTCTATTTGGAAGAAAGTCCAAAAAGGGCTGGTATGCCTATGACCAAGATGGCAAAAAAATATCCTCTGTGCTTGAAACTCCGGTAACAAAGGTGCACGATTTTTCGGTTTGGATCGAGCCCACGGCCACCCAATACCATGAACTTTGCCAACAAGTACGTTCTGCTGGAGGAAGGCTAAGTGATAGTGCAGATACCGAGGGCACGTTGATTGTTGTTCAACCATGGGGCTTAGATATCTCCGAAGTATGTGCTCGAGAGGGTTTTGCCGCACATAGAACAGTCGGAATCGATCCCCTAACGCCAGAGGGAAAACGCCATACTTTGATGCTGAGTCCCTTAACCAGCAAGCTAATGAAAGACAACGCCATTGCGCTGTTTAGTTCATCACAGCAGGCCATTACGGTGATTGATGACAGTCCTGGGTTTATTTTACAAAGGGTATTGGCAACCATTGTTAATATCGCCACAAATATCGCCCAGCAAGGTATTGCCACGGTTGAAGATATAGAAGATGCAGTTATTCTTGGTTTGGGCTATCCAAAAGGACCACTCAGTTGGGGTGATGAAATTGGTGGTCAGCGAATATTAGACATTTTGCAGAATATGTATGCCATCACGGGTGATCCACGTTACAGACCAAGCTTATGGTTGCGTCGCAGAGTACAGTTAAATGTATCTATTAAAACCAAGATTGCCAGTAAGTCTTAGTTAATATAGCGTAATCAAATTATCAAAAAAAATGTTTCACCTCTAGCCATTAGGTAAACAGTAAAATGGCCATGATACGATTAAGGTATTTACATCTCGGATCCACGTGAGTGCCCAAGACTGACATGCTATACCCAAAATTATTGGAATTGCACGGAGGCGCTAAATGAGTGAGACCCCATGAGCTTAGCGGTATGATTGGGGCGAATGAGTACAGCCAATAAACGTGCAGTTTCACCTAAGAAGGGGATCTACCCAGCTAAGGTGAGCCGTTGGTAACAAGGTGGCCCTTGTTTATGCAGGAATTGTAAGTATGCAAGGCTTTGCACATATAGTTAATTTACAACAAGTGGAAACTAAACGGAGTAACAATGCATCTAGTTAGCCCATGGCGGTCCTTATTATTTTTGCCAGCCCATAACGATAAGTTTGTAAAAAAAGCACACACCAGAGGTGCCGATGCTTACATTCTTGATTTAGAAGACAGCGTACCTTTCGAGTTAAAAGAACAAGCTAGGCAAGAAGTCAAAGAGGCAGCCTCCTGGGTTTCGAAAGACGGTGCCGATGTTTTGGTGCGAGTTAATTATCCACTGCGCTTGGCCATACGGGATCTTGAAGCTGTTATAGATCAGTCAATCAGTGCAATTGTTTTACCTAAAGTCACCTCGGCGGCGCAAGTTTGTTTATTGGCAGAGGTTATCAATGAGCTCGAAGTAGAGCGTAATATTACAGTAGGACATACCGGCATCATTGCGCAAATAGAGGATGTTAATGCCCTTCCATATATCGACGAAATCGCCACAAGTTCACCACGTTTGCTGGGCATGACCATTGGCTCAGAAGACTTTTCAGCCTCCGCTGGCATGGAGCCAATCCCGGAAGCTTTATTTGCACCCAACCAACAAGTATTAATGGCCTGTCGTCGTGCCAATATTATGCCATTGGGTTTTCCGGCATCCATAGCGGATTTTAGCGATACAGATGAGTTTAGTAAGACTATTGCCTTTGCCAGACAGTTAGGATTCATTGGGGCTTTTTGCATACATCCAGCACAAGTCGCGATACTCAACCAATTTTTTGTTCCTTCGGCTGAAGAAATTGAACATGCGCAGGGTTTGGTGGAAGCATTTAAGGAACAATCCAAGTTAGGAAAAGCCGCCATAGAGTATCGCGGTAAAATGATTGATCCGCCCGTCGTTCTGCGGGCTGAAAACTTGCTCAAACGCGCACGGCGATAGCTGACGGAGTACGAAGTACAGTCAGGTGTGCAGCTCTAAAGAGAGACTAATATGAACTTGCACGATGTTGTTTCCAGTATCGACGTCCCTATGACTAATTACAATGCTATTAGTTATTCCCGGGGCATTGCTCGTCTCATGAAACTGCAGGAAAAAGACCTGCACTGCCTGTTACGTGGGACACGTTTGACTGTAGATCGTTTTATCTACGATGACATTCCAATATCTGATAGCGATCAATTGCAAATCTTTAAAAATGTTTTATCTACCACTAATGATCCATCATTTGGCCTGCAACTAGGTGCTCAATTGTCACCTGCGTCGCACGGTTCAATGGGCTTTCTGGCTAACTCTAGTCCAACTTTACGTGGCGCAATAGATGACTTTACTAAGTTTTTACCCATTAGAGTTAGCTTTGGCAGACTTAACTTAATACCTAGTGAAACATATACAGAACGATAGTGACTTACCATGCAAACCCCGATGTTTATAAAATGATTACTGAGGCCTTTGCCTTGTCGTTATCACTGCTTATCGAACAGGTATTGGGCGAGGCTTTTACTTCTGGCATTGTGAAACTAGATTATGCCAAACCAGCATAAGCACATAAATATAAAGAGCTTTTTAATAGTGAAATTGACCCTATGGGAACCACGTAAAAACCTATGCTTTTAATCATTTCACCAATAAATCCTCCTGTCTTTTTAAATTACAAATGCCTATTTTAAGCATATAAATAAATGGGTTTCTATATACAAAATATTTACCTCCTTCGGTAGAAAGGCAGTGTATTTAACATTTCCATAATGCATTCGCACACTAGTTAACACTGTAACCGATTGAATTATAAGCGAATAATTTAAATTATTACAGAAAGTTAATAAAATATTAATATTTCGTGTCAAATGATATATGATATATGATATATGGCTGGCGCGTGAGATGGTTTTTAAGTGTGATGTTTTAGCTCTTTCGAACTGTCTCTAAATAAAAAATCCTTTCATGGAGAGTACAAAAAATGATTGAGAGTTTTACTCGATCTACGTTTGCTATTGCATTGATGGCTTCCTCTGGTTTTTATGCTAGTTCAGTTTCAGCGCAACCAACTGAAGAAGCCAAAAGCCCTAAAAATTCAAACTCAGAATTTGAAGTTATAACAGTTTCTGCGAGAAAAAAAGGATCAGCTGAATCGGCTCAAAAAGTGCCTATTGCGGTTACCGCCATGAATGGTGAAATCATTGAAAGGCGTTTTGTAAAAGATTTAACTGATGTTGGAAATATTGCTCCCAATGTTAAATTAACACCTGTAGGCAGCTTGCCAGGAACAGCGGGTTTTTTTATCCGTGGTATGGGCGTATTTAGTTCAATTCCCTCTGACGAGTCAGCAGTAGGGGTGATTGTTGATGGTGTTTATTTAGGCGTAAACGCAGGCTCATTAACCAATCTATTTGATGTGGACGCTGTAGAAATATTGCGTGGGCCACAAGGTACATTGTTTGGTCGAAATGTTACTGGTGGAGCCGTTGTTGTCAAGAACCGGCGCCCAAGTGAAGAATTGGATTTTAAGGCCCGTGCTCGTGTAGGCACTGACGGTGAGAGAAGTGTTGATTTCGCCAGCGGAAACACCTTAAGTGAAGGTATTTTAGGGCGTGTGGCTGCGGGGTATCAAACTAATGGCGACTATTTTGAGAATGTTGCTGGACCCAACCGCGGAGAGGCCACTAGTCGTTATATACGTCCAAGTATTACCTTTAAACCAAATGAAAATTTGGATATTACCTTTATCGCTGAATACTCTGATTTTGAAGGTGATGGTGTGGTCAGTCGAAATGCCAATTCGGATCTTACCGGACCCCTTGATGATCATCAGGTAATCTCAGACCTCGACTCTCAGGCTGAATATGAAATAAAACAACTTATAAGCGATGTCGATTGGAAGTTGGGTGACGGCACGGTCAAGTTGATTACCTCATGGCGAAGTGCCGAGGTTGGTGCTGAACTGGACGCTGATGGTACAAATTTGGCTAACTTTAAAGTTCATTCAAATGACCCATGGTTTATTGATCAAGAACAAACCAGTTTAGAGCTTCGTTACTTCACCCCTATAGGTGACGATGCGGAAATAACCGTGGGTGCATTTTATTTTACCCAGGATATAGATTACTCAGAATCAAGAACTATCAATACGCCGGCCACTCCTGATTTTGATATCTATCAAGGCGCGGGCGGAATACTAGACCATAGCTCGTGGGCTCTTTTTGCTCAAGGTGACATTTCTCTGGCTGATTCCCTTACCCTAACCTTAGGTTCACGTTATACCTATGAGGAAAAAGATGCAGACGTCGCTAGTTTCGGTTCTTGTGACGACTTTGGTAAGAATTGTGACTACGATTTTAGTGATAAAGATGATTGGAGCTTTATTAGTGCCTATACGGGTCTTGAATGGGCAATTGCTAAAGACATAAATGCTTATACAAGTTGGACACGAAGTTTCCGGAGCGGAGGATACAATCTTAGAAATACCCTTCCAAATAGTCCCGGCCCATATGATGAAGAACAACTTGACGCTTATGAAATAGGCTTTAAAACAGAATGGCCTGAGTATGCAATTCGATTTAATTCATCTTTATTCCATAATGATTATGCTGATCTTCAGCGCACTATCCAAACATCAGGAAGTTCTGGTGTTATTCAAACAAAGTTAAACGCCGCTGACGCTACCATTAATGGACTAGAGCTAGAATTTTCAATTCTTTTACTTGATGGACTGCGGATTGATCTTTCCGGTGGGCTCCTTGATGCCGAATATGACCGTTTTGAGGGGGGCGATGTCAACTTAAAACTTCCGAATGTTCCAGAGAAAAGTGCCAACATTTCAATTACCTATAATGTTTTTGTGGGAGATGGCGAGCTTGAAGGACGGTGGTCTACTACTTATACCTCCAGTCAAGCTGGTGATGTGGCTAATACTGCTGCCATTGATTTGGATGCTTACACTTTTAGCGATGCATCTTTAGCTTACCTTTTACCCAGTGGTAATACCCGAGTTTCCCTATACGTTAAAAATGTTACTGATGAAGAATACGTTAATTTCGCACTAGGTGGGCTTAATACCTATTGGGGACTGTCAAAACCTAGGCAGGTTGGCATTGAAGTGAGCTATCAGTACTAAATAGAGTTTTAAGCTAGGTATCTATACCCAGTATGGATATCGACTTATATCAAAAAATTAGAGAGAACCGCATGGTATTAGTAAGAGATTTAATTAGGCGTAGTGCGGCGAATAAACCGCAGAATGTGGCCTACCTTTGTGGTCAGCGTCGAGCCAGTTTCAGTGAAATGGATGTGCGCTCAGATAAGGCGGCGCTTGCGCTGGCTAAGTTGGGTTTAAAACCGGGCCAAGCGACTGGCATATTGGCACCAGAGAGCATAGAGGTTTACGAGCACTTTTATGCCTGTTTTAAGATGGGCGCGATACGCACGGGGTTGAACCGCCGCTTTAGCAGCAGTGAGTTGTTGCATGTGGTGAAGGATGCGGGGGTGAAGATGATATTAGCCCACGCGGATTGTGAAGGCTTACTGGCGAGTGTGGCAGAAGAGCTGTCAGGGTTGGGGGTAAAGCTAATCGGTTACGGCGGGGAGCACAGTCTGAGTTATGACTATGAGAGCTTGTTATCAGAGGCAATAGGGGCCTTTAGTTTGCCGCAGATAGCACCAGATTCAGCGGCGATGTACACCTATACCTCGGGCACAACGGGTAACCCCAAAGGGGTAGTGATATCAGATAGAGCGGTGCGCACGGTAATAGAAGGTGCGCCGGCGAACTTTGGTTTTACGTCAGATGATATATTTTACTGTCCGCTAGGTAATGCGTGGGCGGCGGTGGTGGCCAACTTGTTGGGTTTGTGTAACGGCATGACCACGGCGATACCGGATAAGGAATATGAGACGAAGCGTTTCATTGAAGAAGTGGACGAGTTGCAGGTGACGATATTCCTGCTTGCCCCAACAATGTTGCAATGGTTGATGGATGCACTGGATGAGAGTCCAAGTGACATGAGTTGCGTGCGTTTAGTGATGTATGGCTCGGCACCGGCCTCGCCGAAATTAATCGACACGGTCTCAAAGCGATTGCAGTGTGGTTTGTTACAGGCCTATGGGGTGTCGGAGACATGTGCCGGCTGGATAACCAGTTTGAGTCCGCATGACCATGTAAGAGGCTTGCATGAGAAACCCGCGTTATTGCAATCAGCAGGACAGGTGCCTTCGTATTTTGATATTTCGATTCGGGATGATGACGGGCATGAAGTGGCTCAGGGAGAGATAGGCGAGGTGTGGGTGCGCAGTGAAGCGGTGATGAATGGCTATCTGAACCTGCCGGAGCAAACAGAAGAAGTGCTGAAAGCCGGAGGGTGGTTACTCACAAATGACATGGGAATGCAGGACGAAGAAGGGTACCTGTACCTGAAGGACCGACGTAAATTTATGATAGTGAGCGGGGGAATAAATGTATTCCCGGCACATGTTGAGGCGGTGATGTCGAGTCATGCGAGTATAGGCGAGATAGCGGTCGTGGGCGCGCCGCATAGGGTCTGGGGCGAAGCGGTGGTGGCGGTGGTATATCCACGTCCTGGGTTTGAGGGCGTCACCCAAGCCGAGTTACTGGCCTATTGCAAGGACAAGTTGGGCAAAGTGATGATGCCGAAGTATGTACACATGGTGCAGGCGCCGTTACCCAAATCGGTGAATTTAAAGATACAGAAACACATAATTCGAGACTGGTTTAAAGATGACCCTACCTTGCTGCCTGAGTCGTTTTGACGTATCGGCAAGATTGGCTGGCCCACATGATTAAAACTGGCGTAAATTGCCCCCTTGATGGCTAAAAATGTCCTATTGCTGGGTGGGAAAAGTAATCCGATCATTAGTTAAATATTTTGGTAAAACTCAATGAATGTTTCTGAAGCCTTAAGAAAAAGACGCTCTGTGCGGGGATTTACCAAGCAGGTAGTGTCAGAAAGTATAATTAAAGACATTTTGCACCTTGCTCAGTTAGCCCCATCAAATTGCAATACCCAGCCTTGGCATGTAGCAGTTATATCCGGGAATGCTCGTGTTCAATTGGAAAAAGATTTGATGAGTGAGATAACTGCCGGTAAGTCTGTTGAACCGGGATTTAAGCCAGGTGATGCTCGGTTAGAAGGAGTCTATAAATCTCGTCAATATCAGTGCGCCGCCGATTATTATGGCGCCGTAGGGATTGAACGTTCAAATAAAGCAGCGCGCAATCAATTATTACTAAAAAATTGGCAATTATTTGGTGCACCTCACGTGGCAATTATATCAATGCCGCAATGGATGACTGAACTTAATGCTTTGGATGTAGGGATTTATTTGCAATCGTTGATGCTGCTCATGATTGAATACGGATTGGCATCTTGCCCGCAGGGTGCATTAGCTTATTACCCCGAACCTATTTTTAAAATAGCTGAGATCCCGGCAGGTAATGCTATTTTATGTGGTTTGTCTTTTGGTTATGAAGATACAGAGGCGCAAATTAATAAAGTTCCTCAGACACGAGTGACTCTAGATGATTCAGTTAGTTTCACCCGTTAAAAGTAGCAAGGTAGGTCAACAAAATTGACCAGTCATTTTTTGATTAATAAATAAACCGACAAGACGGTTAAAGGATAAGGCATGAAAAAACAACAAGCAGTACAAGATAATTACGATGCAGTGATCATTGGCGCGGGGGCTGGAGGTTTAGCGACTGCCGCTTGGCTTACATCGAAAGGTAAACGAGTTTTACTGGTTGACGATAAAGACAAAGTAGGTGGTAGAGCAACAAGTTATCAAATTGAAGGATTTACCGTCAATGAAGGTGCGATAGCCATAGAGTTGGGAAGTACCTTTGAAGAAATCATGAATGCGGTGGGTATGCAGGTAGATGTTCGAGAACCTTCACCTGCTACAGTATTTATGGTTGACGGCAAGATTGTTAATCCAGCAAAAGGGGGCTGGGGCTTTTTGCTTGGCGGGATGACAAAAGCGGCCTCTAAAATTGGAGCGAAGTTTGCTGATGCACGAAAAGGTGAGTTGCCCGATGGCAATATCTCTACCGAAGCGTGGTTGAAAGGGTTTACTAAAAACAAAACAGTACATAACTTGTTTCGTAATTTTTGTGCCGCCATCTGGGCAGCGAATGCCGATGAATTACCAGCTAGAGCTTTTCTTACCTATTTTGGACAAAAAGGGGCGTTCAAACGTTTTGGATTTTGTCCAAGAGGAACCCTAGGGATTTGGCAAGATATGGCAACAGGCATACGTAATAATGGCGGTGAAGTTTGGCTTAATGCGCAAGTGCAGAAACTTACCCTGGAAAATGGCAAATGCACTGGTGTTGAGCTGACAAAAGACGGTGAATCTGTCTTTATTCAAGCCAGCTGTGTTGTGAGTAATGCTGGGCCAAAAATTACTTCTCAGCTTGTTGGCCAACACAACCTAGATGCTGAATACATGACACAAGTTCATCATCGATTAAGACCCGCTGCCAACATAGTGTATAACTTTGCTACTCAGGAAAGGCTTATTGATGTACCCGGCTTGGTTACTTTTGCCAATACTGAATATCTTTGTAATTTAGGCGAGCTTACCGCTACCTGTCCTGAATTAGCACCACCTGGCTGGTATCTGTATGTTGCTTATGCAGTACCAAGACCGTCTTTGTCAGACTTTGATGAAAAGTCACAAATTGAGGCTGGCTTAAATGATTTACGCCAAGAATTTGCTGGTTTTGATGATAAGGCCAAACTACTCAACATACGTGTAATGCGTGGAGAATGGCCAGCACAACGAAGCTGCTCTGGCTATGACATGGCCATAGAAACGCCTATTTCAAACCTATGGAATGTTGGCGATGGTGTTAAAGAGTATGGCGATGGTGGTACCCAAGCGTGTGCCATTGTAGGTAAAGCAGTTGCCGAGCAAGTCATTGACTACTTAGATGCATGATCCTATTTATTCAGCGCTGTTCAAGGTTGCAGTACTGAAACAAAGTTTGGATAGAGCCGCAGATAATTAAGCGCCGCCGAAACACTGTTTTGTTGTTGACGGCTGTTCGCTCTGAAAATCTCCCAAAATAAGTCGTTTAATATTGCTGACTTTTTGTTGTGGAGTAAACCAATACGCAAAGGGATAAATAATGGAAAAACTTTTTTGGGAAGACTTCCCCATTGGCAAGTTATTTAGGTTTGGACATTACCAAGTAAGAGCGGCAGAAATTATTGCCTTTGGTAAGCAATTTGATCCGCTGCCTCATCACATCGGCGCAGAGGAAGCGGCTAATTCACCCCTCGGAGTATTGTGCGCCAGTGGTGTGCACTCATTGGGTATGGCACAGCGCATGTTTTGCGACCATATTTTTAGTCAATCAGGATTAATCGCAGGTAGTGGTATAGAAAAATACGCACTACATATACCAGTTATTGCGGGTTACACATTAACGGTGAATGCCTTGGTGGTGGCAAGCGAAGCGCATTGGAAGAAACATGACAGGGGCTGGGTGAAGTTTGAAGTTCAAGTGTTTCAACAAGATAACATAAAAGTATTTAGTTATGACTCACGGATTTTGTTTCTTAAAAAGACGAATAGTGAAGTAAAACAAACACTCCTTTGAAATAGAGGAACTTTAGACTTTTTGCCTGAACCTGGGCAATGCGCTAGAGGATATCAAGGTACTGCGGATTAACTTTTTTATTGGAGGTGAACATGGGGCCGTTACAGGGTATTCGTGTGATTGAACTTGTAGGACTCGGGCCTGGGCCATTTGTGGGGATGTTGCTGGCAGATATGGGCGCAGAAGTAATAGCCGTTGACCGTATTGCTAAGTCAGAAGTGCCACAACTTAAAGTGGATATACACCGACGTGGTAAAAAATCCATTGTATTAGACTTAAAACAAAAAAGGGACAAAGAAATATTGTTGACCCTGTGCAAAAGTGCGGATGCTATTTATGAAGGATTCCGCCCCGGCGTCGTGGAGAAACTTGGCATAGGGCCCGAGGTTTGTATGGCGGTTAATCCTAAATTAGTCTATGGCAGAATGACTGGCTGGGGACAGGACGGTCCACTGTCTAACGTTGCAGGTCACGATATTAATTACATTGCCTTAACTGGCGCTCTGCACGCAATCGGACTCAATGGACAAGTACCCACGCCACCGTTAAATCTGGTGGGTGACTATGGCGGAGGTATGTTTCTAGCCTTTGGTTTGGTATGTGCCATTCTTAATGCTCGTCAGACGGGAAAGGGGCAAGTTGTTGATGCCGCCATGGTGGATGGGGTAAATATTTTGATGAGCCTTTTTCATTCTCTGCAAGCCAGCGGCATGTGGCAAAAAAAGCGCAACAGCAACTTTTTGGACGGCGGTGCGCCCTATTATCGTACTTATGAGACAAGTGATGGTAAGTATATTTCACTTGGCGCAATCGAAAAGCCGTTTATGCGAGTCTTTGTAGCCAAAGCTAACTTGCCGGAAGAAGTATTAGAAGCCCATCAAGATCCTCAAAAATGGCCCGCTGTAAATAAAACGCTAACCGAGGCTTTTTTAAGTAAGACTCAGCAGCAATGGTGCGACTTATTAGAAGGCAGCGATGCGTGTTTTGCACCAGTATTACCCTTTTGGGAAGCGCATGAACATCCGGCCAGCTTGGCAAGAGAAGGATTCATAAAAATTGATGATGTTGTACAACCCGCTCCCGCACCGCGCTTTTCAAATACCCAGTGTGAAGTTGAATCAATTCCTAAGAAACCGGGTGAACATACAGAGAGCATTTTGCGTTCATTAGGGTATGACGACAATTTTATAAAGGCTTTTCAAATTTGCCAAAACGCTGATGTTGCATAACGTATTTATTGATAGGAAATTAACATGTTTGAAAATTTAGACGATCTTTACTTAAATGAAGATCTGAAAATGATTCGTCATACACTTCGCCGCTTTGTGGATACCGAAATTAAGCCCTTTGGTGAGCAATGGGAAGAACAAGGTATGGTACCTCGCGCTATCTTTAAAAAATTGGGAGAGTTGGGATTACTGGCAATGTCTTTTCCTCATGACAGTGGAGGGATGAACTTAGGGGCTTTAGCCTCAATGCTTTTGTCAGAAGAATTAGGTCGTTCTACCTTCGGGGGAGTGATGGCCTCAATCTCGGTTCATACCGATATGTCGGCTTCACATATCGCTCGCCACGGCAATGACTATCTTCAACAAAAGTATATGCCTGACATTATTTCGGGCGATAAAATATGCGGCGTGGCCGTGACTGAACCCGATGCAGGTTCAGACGTCGCAGGCCTGAAAACATCAGCTAAAAAATTAGGCGGAAATTATAGTCTGTCTGGCTCAAAAATGTTTATCACCAATGGCATTCATGGTGATCTCTACGTAGTCGCCGCACGAACTGATCCAGACGCCAAAGGTAGTAGAGGGATTTCCTTATTTTTGTTAGAAAAAGGCATGCCTGGCTTTTCAGTTAGTCAACCCTTAAAAAAGACCGGTTGGTTAAGCTCAGATACCGCACAACTATTTTTTGATGATGTACTTGTTCCTGCTGAAAACCTGATTGGTGAAGTGAATAAAGGTTTCTATTATATTATGCAAGGATTCCAGTTGGAGCGCATTTGTGTTGGAGGCCAATGTATTGGACAAAGCGAAACCGCTTTGACGTTAACCTTAGACTGGCTCAAAAGTCGCAATGCATTTGGTCGCACACTGTGGGATTTACAAAGTATCAAACAAGAGATGGCGAAAATGCTGTCTGAATTATCAGCTGCAAAACAGCTTGCCTACTATACCGCTTACAGAGATAGTCAGGGCAAAGACGCATTAATGTTAGCGTGTCAGGTTAAATCTCACTTACCAGAGTTGATGAACGAAATCATGTACAAGTGTGTTCAATTCCATGGAGGTATGGGGTATATGCGAGAAACTGCGGTGGAACGTATGTCACGGGATGCACGAATTTTGGCTATCGGCGGTGGGGCAACGGAAGTGATGTTGCAGGAAGTCGCTAAAAGAATGTAGGTGAGCAAATGCAAAATTGGGTTGAAACAACAATAGAGAATAGCGTCGCTCACCTGCGTTTTGTACGTGGTGGAAGTAATGCCTTGGATCCCTCCTACATCACACAAATCAATCAAGCGCTACTATCCATAGTTAGCAATAATGCTCTGCAAGCCTTGGTGATCACAAGTAAAGGTAAGGCTTTTAGTGTGGGTGGTGACTTGTCATTTTTTGCGGCAAATCTCAATACTTTTACTGATGATTTGGACTATGCCATACGTCAATTAAATGAAGCTATTGAATTGCTTGCTGGCTTGCCGATACCGGTGGTGGTTGGCATACATGGCGGAGTTGGCGGTGGTAGTCTTGGTTTTCTCGGTGTAGCAGACTTTGTTATCGCCGCACCAAATACGCGTTTTGCAACTGGTTATGCGGACATCGGCCTATGTAGTGATGGTGGCAATAGTTGGTTTTTGCCGCATCTTGTGGGCATGCGCAGAGCTAAAGAATTACTGCTGGATAACCGCAGTTTAGATGTAGATACAGCCTTGGAATGGGGCTTAATTAATCGTATTGAATGCATAGATAATCTTGAAGAGGCTTGCTTAGAAAAAGCCCAGCAGATGGTGGCTCGTTCAGCGTACGGCCTAGGTCAAATGAAACAATTATTGACCTGCTCTGTTGGTCAATCACTTTCTGCACAATTACAAGCCGAACGTCAAGCGATGGTGAGTTGTGCCGTACAAGCAAATATAAAAGCCAAAATTAGTGTTTTTTCAGCGTTAAAAAATAAGCAAGCTAATAAACTCATTTTATGAATGAGTGACTTGGCTAGAAACGGCAAGTGTTATGCCGTTTCTAGTGAATTTTCACGAGCAATTGTTGTACTTTTGGGGCTTACCCTTGCAGAAATTTGTTATCAAGCCAGATTTCTAAACGGGTAAGTTTCACACTTATGCCTTAGTCAACAGGCAAGATTTGCCAATCAATGTTTATTTTTTACATTGTTTGAGCAAAACAATAAAGGATATAAGATCTCAGAACCATATTATGCTTTGTGTCGCGGGGCAGATGCACTAATATATCAACAAATAAAAGTTATAATATTAAATGAGTTCTGCCAATTGAATACCGTGCCTTCTGATCTTGTCAGTTATATTTTTGACAAACTTCAAGAAAAAATTATCAACGGTTATTATGAGTCTGACGAAAAATTGGTTATCTCACAGATAGCCAAAGAATTTGACATCAGTATTATTCCGGTAAGAGAAGCACTGGCAAAACTGAGCACGGTGGGACTAGTTGTATTTACCCCTAATCATGGCTATAGAGTGTCGGCAAATTTGTCGCAAAAAGAATTTGTCGACCTGTTCTACACCAGACTCATCATCGATATCGCTGCCATCCCTGGGATGATAAGTAATATCACTAGTAAAGACATTGAAAAGCTAAAATTACTCAATTCAACAATGGCTACTAATGATTATGGTAGCGATCACTATAAACAATTTAAAAAATTCATGGTATTAAATGCTGAGTTTCATCGTATTTTAATTGTCATATCAGGCAATAAATTTTTGCAAAAATTGTATTCTGACCTTTATATAGAAATGTTTATTTCCCGCCATATAATCAATTCAGATATAGCCTTTGCAGAGTTAGTCAATGGCCATGATAAAATTATTCAAGCTTTAGAAAATCGAGATGCAACTGCATTGAAACAAGAATATATTGACCATTTGAATGAAGGTATTAATTTGATTTTTGGCTATCAATTCAACATCACCTTAGATACTACTTTTCTATAATATATTGTTTTTAAATAACTTTATTTTATTTGTAGCCTTTTGGCCTATGACAGCGCGTTTAATTATTAATACCAAACGCTGATTGGATAATCTGTCAGCGATGAAGATACCAAACCTGCCTGTATTTCATGTTGAATTTATCCAAGGACCTAGTGCCTTTTATCAAAAAACGCCCCACCAATTTTAGCCACTTTATACGTAATTTTATAGTCAAACGATAAGTGGCATTCCAGTCTTTAGCGCTCAGTATAGTGATGAAGTTGCCCGATAAATTCAGCCTGTTAATGTGGTGCAGGCCATATGGTTTAATTATAAACTTCCTCATTTAAAAACTTAAAAACTTAAAAACCCTGAACTGAATTTAGTAAAAGTGGTGGACTTGGGCTGTAAATTGAACTATTGTTAGTTTCATATGAGAACTGACATGGGTTTGATATTATGAACAACAACAATCTGGCGTCTAAATGGGGTGAGCTTATTCATACCGATGGTGTGAGTGGCCGTCTGTATAATGATCCCGACATTTACCAAGAAGAACTTAAAAAGATTTGGTACACCACTTGGGTATATGTAGGTCACGAAAGTGAAGTACCCAATAAAAATGATTTTATAATGAAATCAATTGGGCCAGAGCCCGTGATCATGACCCGTGATAGAGCGGGCGAAATCAATTTGTTGCTTAACCGTTGTACCCATCGTGGTAATCAAGTGTGTGTTAAAAACAAAGGCAATACAAAGTCTTTTACTTGTCCCTATCATTCATGGACTTTTGCCACTGATGGCCGACTTATGGGCCAGGCCTTTCCAGATGGTTTCCAAAATGCAGATAAAAGCAAACTGGGTTTAGGCAGGGTGACGCGGGTTGCCAGTTACGGTGGTTTTGTATTTGGCAGTTTTGCCGAAACTGGCCCCAGCTTGGAAGAACACCTAGGCGGCGCCAAAGAAACCATTGACCGGCTGTTGGCTAATTCACCTTCTGGTGAAATCGAAATTACCGCTGGTTATTTGCAACACAAAGTGGCGGCTAACTGGAAGTTAATGGTTGAAAATGAAACCGATGGTTACCATCCCGGTTTTGTACATGCTTCGGTATTTCAGGCCATGGACAGTCGTATCAACGAGCTTTATGGGGATAAATCTACTTCATTAAGCCGCGATTATGGAAATGGCCATACTGAAATTGATTTACGACCCGAATTTCGCAAGCGTGACGAAGAGCTTAGTTGGTTTAATACCAAAGCCAGTCGTTTACCTGCCTATGTTAAACAAATGCAAGAAAAACACGGTGTACAAAAAGCCCGAGAAATCATGATCGACGGCACCCCTCATGTGATGATTTTCCCTAATTTATTTATTGCTGAAATTCAGATTTTTGTGATCCAGCCGCTGTCAGTTAACGAAAGCATTCAGCATGTCACCGCCGTTCAGTTTAAAGGTTCGCCCGACATTAATCGTCGATTACGTCAGCAAACCATGGGCTCAGTGGGCCCGGCTGGTTTTTTACTCGCCGATGATTCAGAGATGTACGAACGCAACCAACTAGGCTTACAGGTCCAATCTCCAGAGTTTACCTACAACGGTCGTGGTGATCACCGTGAACGTTTAGATGAAGACGGCTTTCTGGTAGGGGATTCAACGGATGATTTGCCATCACGTGGAATTTGGAAACATTACCGAAAAATGATGGAGGCCGTATAATGTCAGTGGCAAAAAAATTGGATTATGAATTGCTCAGAGAAGTTGAACAATTCCTGTATCGCGAAGCCCGATTGGCCGATGAGCGTAAATATAACGACTGGGAAGCCCTATGGACTGACGATGGCGTTTATTGGGTGCCAGCCAATGGTGCTGATATTGATCCCGAAACAGAAATGTCGATAATCTACGATCATCGATCCAGAATCGCCTTGCGCGTAAGGCAGTTTTATACTGGCAAACGCTTTGTGGTCGAACCGGCCTCCAGTTTGCGCCGTGTGGTGTCAAATATCGAATTACTCGATAGCGACAATGATGATATTAAGGTCGCCAGTAATGCCATCATTTTTGATTCAGCGACACGAGGCGATTCAATCTGGGCATGCAGTAACGTACATACTTTACGCAGAGTGGATGGTGAACTAAAGATGGCCTTCAAGAAGGTGGTTTTGGTGAACAATGACAAAGCGCTAAATACCATCTCATTTTTGATATAAGTCTAAGGTGTCAGTTATTACTGCATATTCATACCAAAAATACAGTGCGGTTCTGATTTCGCTCAGAACTGTATTGAAATAATCCAATTTTAGTCGCAGCTTTGTTTTACAGCATCCAGGAGATGGTTAGAACCTAACAGCAGCTCAGTTAATGCGCAATAATTTTATATGAGCAGATTTTGCAATATCTAACCTTGCTCCACACCCAAAGTGGATATGTTCCGTCGATTGATAGACTGTAATAGGCTTGTATGAATAATAACTCAGGTAAATCATCCTGATTTTAATCGGGGTGAGGTAAAGTGAGACCCAAGCTTTAGCAGCAACTAAAGCCTTCTTTTGTGGTAGTTCGATTGATTGATGGCTCCTCAGTTGAGAGACCGATAATAAGAAAGCGCGCCATCATAAAGGACTCCGAGCAAAACACTCGAATAGTCTACTGGGTCTCAAACCGCATTATGCAAGCAGAGTTAGCTTACTATGAATACAAAAACAAATCAAAGCGTTAACGTGGGTGTCGATACAGGCAAGTTTCAATTAGATATTTACATTCGCCCTCTCGATATTTATTTCACCGTTTCAAATGATGAAAAAGGTATCAAAGAAGCCATAATCAAACTACACGCACGTGGGCGCATTATTATTGAAGCAACTGGCCGATTAGAAATGCTATTTATTATCGCATGTGAAAATGCCTATTTACCTTTCGTTGTCGCCAATCCTATTCACATTAAACGCTTTGCTGGGGCGATAGGTCAGCGCGCTAAAACAGATAAACTAGATGCTCAACTTATTGCTCATTATGGTGAGGCTATTAAGCCTAAGCTATCTCAACTAAAGCCTGATACGATGCAGGCCATGAGTGATTTAGTCGGAAGGCGAAATCAACTACTCGTTATGCAAAAGATGGAAAAAAAACGTCTTCAAATACTTCCAAAAGAACTCGCTATGACCATCAAACCTATTCTCACCGTCTTTAAAAAACCAAAAAACCAAAAAACCAAAAAACCAAAAAACCAAAAAACCAAAAAACCAAAAAAC
>OJHC01000094.1_pt1 | contig 37043 bp, 42 predicted proteins | sample 1595091 | NCBI WGS metagenome assembly OJHC01 (sample SAMN05416829, study PRJEB24817) | seawater metagenome | isolation source: Sea water | place: Canada:Atlantic | collected 2013-07 | reverse complement strand
ACCATTTACCGACTCCACATAGGGTTTCAAATCGATTCCTCCCACTTTTTTCGGTTACCTACCAATGAGCGAACCTCTTTGTTTTCTTAGGGTTCAGGGGTTTCCTCCCATTTATGATCGGCACAATGACCACCATCTTTTTTTACATAATTTGCCCCGTCCACATAGGGTTTCAAATCGATTCCACCCACTTTTTTCGGTTACCTACCAATGAGCGAACCTCCTTGTTTTCATGGGCTTCGAGGGTTTCCTCCCATTTATGATCGGCACAATGATCACCATCTTTTTGTACTCCATTTATCGCGTCCACATAAGGTACAAATTGATTCCTCCCACTTTTTTCGGTTACCCTCCAGCGAGCTAACCTTTTTATTTTTATGGCCTGCAAGGGTTTCCTCCCATTTATGATCGACACAATGACCACCATCTTTTTTACACCATTTACCGACTCCACATAGGGTTTCAAATCGATTCCTCCCACTTTTTTCGGTACAACTCAGAATTAAAAAAACCCAATAATGATCGGCTGCAAGAACATGGATAGATTGGATAAAGGGTTAAATCATATGAAAAAACCTACATTGATCGTTTTTTTTGTGGATAACTTGTGCGAAAGTTATGAGTAACAAGTGGTTAACTCGAATTTGGGGAAAACTGACTTTGAAAACACCCCGATCACTTCAGGGGGGAAACAGCGATCAAGTGAGGGGGGAATATGCGATCAAAGGTGGGAGGTAATAAACTTATTCCGATCAGCACTGTAGCTTTTCGCCGATCAAGAACGTGATTTATCATTCCCCCACCTATTTAACACAATGTTTTTAAAGGAAATCTAGCATTTACAAATAATCCCCTTAGATCTTATATCTTGTGATCTTGAGTTCTTATAATCTTGTATATTAGATCTTGTTTTACAGAGAACAATAATTATAATTTTCTCATATTTATTTTTGGTTTGTTTCGTAGTGCCTCTTTAACTTCAAGCTTTTCTACCACCCCAGGAGTAGGGGGCGACTCTTTTAACAATTTAAGGTCTACTGCAAGCTCTTCACGGCAAAATTGCACCGCATACGACTTAGCACCCTCACTAAATGAGAAAAGATACTCAGAGGCTTCCTGAGGCGTTTTACCAGTTACATTTGAAACTACGCTCTCCATCAACTCAATAGTAATACGATTTTGCTTTTCACCCATCCAATTAAGAAGCGGAGAATCATTAGATTCAATGAGCTGCTCACAACCATAAACCATTTTTTGAGCCTGCTCTTTCGACAACCCTACATGCGCTGCTACATTTTTTTCAATATTACTTACCATCATTTGCAGTTTATCGATGTTATTAAGCAATGCGCTAGTTAAATCTGTATTGTCGCATTCAATCAGAGCATCAGCTTGTTGTACATGATTTGTTAAATAGGGACTTAGCGTTTCCGAGTTGCTGATATGAAGGTGTTGGATATTTACACCTAAATCTTTCAAAATCGATGGCATGTCCGGCTGAACACCTATCATATGAATCACTCTGTTTTCATCCAGCTTTTTACTTAGATGATTTATTATTTCTGACAAATTATCCGTTCCATCCTTTCTCTCTACCATAGGAGGAAACACGAAAGGGTCTTTTGTTGGTTCGGCAGTACGTGAAAGCAGTTCATTCATAACGGCATTAGAAGATTTTGAAAAGTCTACTTGGGTACCGAACGAAACAGCCAGCATTTTTTTGCCAGCGATTTCAGAGAGGTTCTCAATTTGCTTTTTATCAAGACTAAATTCGCGATGAATAATTTTCATAGAATCGGGCAACATAAATCCGTCACTACTACTTTTTGTCAAGGCTGGAAAGTAGTAACGCTTTAGGCCGTTTTTATCAATAATTAACCTGTCATACCCTTCATCGCTTAGTTTTTTAAGAAAAGTGGAATGGCTAAAGAATTGATCCATGAGTGTCTTTACTTCCGCATTAGTCATGTAAAGTGTTTTCTTGGCCTCAAACTCAAGTTGAACTCCTTTTTGCCCACTATGAAGTTTATTTGTAAGGTTACCTACATCAGCTGAATTTATTTCTCTCAGGGGAATAAAGTGACTTGTGAAACTTGGGTCTCTATGGTCTGTGCTAGCAGAATATGAAGCAAAATAGGGGCTTGAAGAATCAAGGTTCAACAACTGAGTGTCAACATTTTGAGTCACTTCAGCCAACATCGTTCTCGGCTCTCTAAAGCGAGCCTGAATACTTTTCGCTTTCTCCAAAACAAAGGCTATCGTATCGTCTGAACCATCGTTAATTTGCTGCACAACAACATTACCCAAACCCTGATATTCAATTATCAGTCTCTGCTTAATTTCATCTTCAGTTGTCTCATGCGTTACAGGGATTATTATATCAACGCTGTAGCCTTTCCGTCCTTCTTTCCAAGAACGTTTGTAGTTAATGCAATGTTCAAGATATTGTGGATCCACCGTCAATTCCAATGAAGCATCATCGTTTGTGACAGTATTCTTTTTCACCGGTTTTATTTTGGCATTAAAATCTGGTGCTGGCGCATCACTCTCAACCTCTTCAAAATCGGAGCAACGAGTTAAAAATGTATAATGGTTACCCATAAATTCAGAGTGGCTCTTAATCGTACCGGTCACTGTGTAGCTTTTTCCAACTTCCATCATTGGGTCTGAACCAGAACACTTCCAATTAAAAGAGCGCCCCGCATCATCGACTAATGAGTATTTTTTCCCAGGAAATGCGGCAAATGGATCGGGTTCTTTTATTTTTCGAACGGTTAGCTTCAAACGCCCACGCTTTTTTGCTTCACCGAAGGGTTCGTTCAACTGAGGCATTTTAGCTTCTTGCTCTTTACGTCTTATTAGATCCATTGCTCGGTTGTAACTGTTAGGAACTGAGGCTACAAAAGCAGCCCAACGACCACCCGAGTCTGTGGGTGAAAAATGGCCGGCAGCTAATACAGCTTGAATATTTTTGATATACATTGACTTAGAGTTTGATGAATCTTGAGACATAATCCATTCATACACTTTCTCTGCTTTTTCAATTGAAGGGTGCGGCTGCTTAGCATTAAAAGCGCTTACAACCAATTTCTCAGCCTCAATGTTTTCGGTGTGGCTACTATTATAAAGAACGTTGTTCACATGAACCCAAGTAGGGTACACACTTCCTGACTTTTGAAAGCCATTTTTATCCGTAACTTCGACAGCAAGAGCAAGGAATAAAATCGCTGACTCATCGTGTCTAAAGGCTCGGCCAGCGTACTCATTATTCAAATCATCAAAATATTTAACATCGTAAAATATTGCATTAACGTCAAAAGCATTAACGACTTGGTTGAGTGTCTGTTTTCCAAGATAGTCATCAACGCAAGTGGAGCCTATTTGTAAGATATCATCACTATCAACTTTCTTAACGAGGTAAGTGTCATTACGCTTGCGAGAAACCCCACAATGGTCGCAACCAGAAGCACAGGTATGGTAGTCGACTCCACTACTTAATAAAAAGTTCTCTGATTCTTCGTTGGGAGACAATACAACGTTACCAGTGTCACTGACAGCATGGTCTATCTTGGCCAAAAACTGGTAGTCGCTAAACCGAGGAAATTCACCGGTAACGACGATTTTTGTTTTGGCAACTTTAAATTGAGGATCAACTTCAACCCCATCTTCATACACTGGAACTTGCACTACTCGTGTTTCATCAGTGACTTCTAGTGTCGGCGGGGGAAGGTTGTTTCGTTCGGCCTTACGGCGAAGCTTTTCTACTGCGTGTATGGCTTGCTCTAAATAATTGGTAGCAACCCAATGCTCTCTGGTAACGACATTGCTTATTTCAGACATCAGAATCTCCCTATTCTATAACTATGTTTTATCATAAAAAGGGAGAGCGACAGAAAACTACGTTTGCGATTTAAGATAAGACTTAATGGTGTGTGAAGCAGAGAAAATAAGAGAGCTTTCTGTCCTTGTTTTACGCAATGAAAACGAACCTAGCGCCTGTAAGGTAAATTTATCTGTATTACCGTTTAAAACCGATTTTAAAGTCCTAATAAACGTATTGATAAAAATATCGGCTGCTTCAGCATTTTTTAGAATATCACCTAAATCATCGCGCATTTTTTGAGTAGTAACTTTATGATCTTGAATAATGCCTACTAATGATGTTCTCACAGTCCTCACCATAGAACATGACCGGCGACCTGCAACCTCAAGAGATGCCCCTGTTTTAAAATTAAAACCCTTTCGTGGGGATTTTTCTCTTACCACAATGGCTCCACATCCTTGAAACCGGATAACATACCCAGACTTAATATAGGATGTTATCAATGCTACAAACTCATCGCAGTGTTCATTTAAGACTGACAAAGGGAGGTTTATACCGTTTGTTTTCAACGAGAGTTTGTATGAAGCTATAAAATCCTTTTTGGCTAACACCGCAATCATCCTTGATTATACATTTTTATCAAAATAAAACGCTTCCTTGGTTTTATTCAAATTTGATAAACTCACTATTAAGCTAGATATTAGCGTAACAATCAGATACCTCCACAGCTTCAATTTTAAGTGCTTCATTTATAAACAGACACCAACTATTCCCTAAACCCCCTATAGACAACATTGTCGTTATCATATTAATAATAAAAACACGATTCCTTTGAAAGCCATGGACAGCATAGCCTGAAAGCATGTGCAAGCATGTTTTTTTAGTTGGTCAAAATAAAAAAATAACAATATAATATATTTTCCACTTGATTTATTTCCGAATATACACTTTAATGATTCAACCAATTTCGGTAACAACGAAGAGATTATTATGAATAAAGCAGATTTGATTGAAGCTATTTCTAGCGGTGCAGATATTTCTAAAAAAGATGCGGAAGCAGCTCTAAATGCTTTCACAAATACAGTCGGTGACGCACTGGCTAAAGGTGACAGTGTTCCTTTACTTGGGTTTGGTACTTTCTCAGTGCGTGAGCGCAGCGCACGAACCGGACGTAATCCGGCTACAGGTGCCCCTCTAGAAATTGCTGCATCAAAAAACGCAGTTTTCAAACAAGGTAAGGGACTTAAGGATAAGCTGAACTAATACAGCAAACTTACCCAAAAAAACGAGTCGCTATAGGTTCATCCTACAGCGACTTTTTTGTTTCTAAAACTAATCCCACCATGATATTTCTAGCTTTTTTGTGTTTTTAAGAGTTTCTACTTCTATTTTAAGGAAAGCTCCATCTCTTGTGCCATAATCGCTTAAAAGGATTTTAAAACAAACAAAGGATATGTTTATGCAATTGGATGCAATTAACCGCTATGAGGCTGCGATCATTAGCCTCATCATGCGACGTGAGACTATCGCGGCTCGTACTGCTTTCGCCGATATTAGTATTATTGAAAGCAAAAGTCTTGCTGACAATATGATTAAATCGCTTTTGGAAAAGAATATCGTAGCTGTTCAACAAGGCGGCATGTTTACGTTAACCAGCAAATACAGCAAAGATGAACTAAGAAAAATGATAGCGTCTTGTAAACCTAAAGGTAAGTTGACGTCTTCTTTTAACAAACCGGTTGTTGTTTCAATTGAAACGGCACAATTAGAAAAACGCACCTCCCTTCAAGAACGTGCTAGCAAACGCGCCAAAAAAGAGCAGGCGGAACGTGAAAATGCTCGACGCCAGAAGGTTCGCGAAGAAGAAAAGAGAAAGCAGGAAGCTTATCGTTTGGAGCAGCAAAGAAAAATTGAAAGTGGCTTAAACAAACCTAAGTCTGCACCGGCTTTACAATCTAAGAAAGTTACGCTTAGTGAAACAGTGCCAGCTCATAAGAAGAAAGCTGCTGTTGATAAGTTAGTCGCTGAAACAAACAAAGACAATCGATTATTAACGAAAGATGATTGCCTATCAGAAGCGAAGAAGCATAGCTCTCGTGCAAAATGGCATGCAAACGACCGTGACACATACACATTGGCCAAGAAAGAAGGTTGGTTTGATGAATGTGTTGAGCACATGAGTAAACGCGGCAGAAAGCCGACGGCTAAAACCCAAGCACCAGCTGAAGCTAAAGCACCGGTTAAAGCTAAAGCGCCAGTTGAAGCGAAGGCTCCGGTTGAAGCGAAGGCTCCGGTTGAAGCGAAAACGCCAGTAGCTAATAATATCGAGTTCATCAAAACGCGACTTTCATTAGCATCCATGCGGCATGCGGTTGTGGACTTGGAAGAGAAGTGCACGGGTTTAGAAGAACTCTCTACTCTTATGCCTAGCGACATTGCCTCTATACTTAAATCCATTGCCGTGGATCTACGCAACGCTTAACCCAAAAGCACAATTAAAAAAGCCGAGATAAGTTCTCGGCTTTTTTGTGAGGTAAAGCCAGCTTAGGATGCAAGCTGACTTTCCATAAAGAGCTTTCTGTTTTGCTTTAAATCACAAGTTCTCTTCAGCAAACTCGGCCAGTTCACTTCGTTGCACGCCGTCTAAATGGACGATAGCGCTTCCCTTAAAGCTTTTTAAGCGCTCTACTGCATGTGTAAGCCCACTATTAGCGGCATCCACAAACTTCGCGTCAATCTGATTGAGGTTCCCTGTAATGATTAGCTTAGAACCAAGACCAATACGCGTAACAATAGCTTTCATCTGCGCACCCGTTAAGTTTTGACCCTCATCTAAAATTACGCAGGTTTGATTTAAGGAACGTCCACGAAGAAAATTCACAGACTTCATCTGAATATTACTTTGGGCAAAAGCATATTCTGTAGTTGATGATTGACGCTGTTGATAGTTACCGTGCCCTTTTAGCTCACTGCTACCATCCACTTCGTCTTGCTCCAAAAGGACTTCCATAGCATCAATGAAACCGCTTAGATAAGGTTGAAGCTTCTCTTCTTCCGTCCCAGGGAGGAAACCAATGCTTTCGGCAATATCTGATGTGTTTCTTGTTAAAATGGTCTTCTTGTATACTCGCTCACCGTTTGAACCCTTAGAAAGCTTAGAACCTAACTGAGATGCTTCCATCGCCATCGCCAAGGCTAAAAGGGATTTACCGGAACCTGCTGAACCCGTTAAGATCACAACAGAGATATTGGGGTTGTATAGCGCATCAAAAGCCATAGCTTGTTTAACATCACGTGGTTTGATGCCATATAGTTCTTTAGACATCGATTTTTCGACACCAATATCTTCAATGGTGACACCTTCTTCGTCAACCAGCACCACACGCCCTAAGAATGAGTTGGCTTCATCATAAATGTACTGGTTCAGGTAAGCATCAGGGAATACAGATAAAGGAAAATCATGCAGCTGAACGCCTTTTTTCTCAGGATGAGGGTATGAATCTTCAAGCTCAGCACTCATCGTTTTCCAGAATTCACCTTCTACAAGATGGTAACCACTGGATAAATAATCCAAATCATCAATGGCTCTGTCGGAGCGAAAGTCTTCAGCATACGTCAAGCCGTCACTTTTTGCTTTGATGCGCATGTTAAGATCGCCAGAAACAAGCGCGACCTTATCTTCGGGGTACTGTTTTTGTAAAGTTAATCCGACTGATATGATACGGTCATCGTTATCTTGATTAGCGTGAGAATTGGAGTGGTAAGTATTGCGAGTAATGGAAACTAATGTTGAGTAGTCACTGTAGATATACAGCTTACCTTCAGAGACAGATTCTTCCGAGTAATTAGCAAGCGGTACACCTGCTTGCAATTCTTTAGGAGAAGCGCCATCTACCACTTTTGAGATGATTGAAATTGCGGCTCGGGCATCTCGACTTACATCCACTTTACGATCTTTAATCGCGTCTAACTCTTCAAGCACAGTGATAGGAATATAGACATGATTGTTTTGGAACCGGAAAATCGCGAGGGGGTCATTAATAAGTACGTTAGTATCTAAAATATAGCGTTTCTTTTCCATAAGAAGGTTTTCCTTTTAATTAGGTAACTTCATCTTATCTCAGACTGCACACTTTCCCCTCAAAGCACCTAATTTTCATTTTGATAAAAATGGCACAAAAAAAAGCCACCCAAACCATAAGGCTGGGTGGCTTTAATCTTATTGACTTGTTAGATCCGCATCATAATTAGTTTTCTATTAACCAAAAAGAGAAAAAAACAACCTAAAAGCACGAGAACAGCAGAAACACTCGTGCTAGCGCTACCTAAATTGAAAAAATCGCGTGAGCTTGACGCCATCATTGCAGAACAAAAGGTCGTCGCCATAAGAATTTTCAAAACGAAAAGTTTGATAATATTTATCAAATTGATGGATTGTTTACGATAACGAACTTGGTGGCCGTTATAGAAATAATAAAAACGCTCGTTAAAATAGCCTGACATATTAACCTCCATGTTGAAATAAAATTCAGCATCATGCTGAAAGTGTCTCTAAGAGACGATTAAGGGGAGCTAGCTTGGCTCAACTCCCCTTAATTACTATAATCCGTATTATAGCGCTATTAGCTAGCAATTGCGCCTATTTTTACTTGGCCACTGTTGATTTTTTGATAAACCTCTTCTCTGTGCACCTTAACTTCACGCGGAGCATCAACTCCAATGCGCACACTGTTGCCATTCACTTCAAAAACTTTCACTAAGATATCGTCATCTAAACGAATTGATTCACCGGCCTTTCTTACTAAAATTAGCATTTTTTTAACACTCCATCGTAGAGTTATATGTAATTTGTCATCCATCCATGTTTTAGTGTATTCATTCCTTGAATGTCGATGAAATATTCTAATCAATTTCAATCAAAAGCAATCAAATTAACACCAAACCTGTCTCATCTGTTTTCAATATTACGCCAGACTCAGATTAAAATCAATGCTAAAGGTGCTTAAAATCGTCAAATACCACTGAAAAACAACACAAAATCGATTTACTAAGTGTAATGTTAATGAGAGGTAACTCAATTAACCCCAGATAAAATAAGGAATTAAGGGAATTATCAAAATAATCAAATCAGTTGAAAAAACATCCAAAAAATAATTTGTTCCGGTCTATTTGAGGTAAAAGTGGATAAATCCTTGATGATTTTTAGTTGGATAGTTATTCTAAAAAAAAAGGAAAATGGAATACTATGTCCCACACTATTTATAACCTAATGCTTGATTATGCAGATCATATCGACATGATTAACATAAAGGAAACTCACACAGATGAAATTGCTTTAGCTCGCCATATAGATGAATCGTTTTCGGTATTCTGTCGAGGCTTTACTGAGTGCGTGGAAGGGGACTTTCAGGGAGCTGTTATTGATTGCGTCTATGATGAGCGAGGGGTGGCTGAGTTCATTCTTTCTGCTGATGGGACTCCAGAGTACCTAAATAGTGTTGCAAGACTTTACAAGCTCAAACCTAACAATTTCCCCTATACCGTCAGGTTTTTAAGAGAAGCGAAGCAGAAAAGTGAGCTTTCTGAGTTAACGACTTGCATTATGAGCAGCAAGGGTGACTTGGTAAAAGTTGCTGATACCAAAGCAGTAGAGATTGGTTTTATCCCAGAGCGAACAGGCTCTGTTAAGGCTGTTGTTTTTTATCAAGGTGACAGTGCTTATCGTTTTGTTGTTGCTGAGGCCAAAGCGATGCTAACGCACAGCATTGGAGAGTTTGCTTATATCTCTAATATCTCGGGGCTGTATATTCTCCCCAGTAGTGACGATATGATTGAATGTGAGAGAGTGCGCGTAAAAAACCTAACTGAGCAGTATGAAAAGGCGTGCTGGAAAGTTGGTGTTCAAGCTTACCCTGACCCCAAACTAGAATTTAACTAACCTCAAGGTAGGTTGCGTAATTCCGTGTGATAAGTTGAAGGTATCAACAATTATCACTCATGGATGAGTTATGCTGCCTACTTTCACACTTTTGCCCAATCCCACCCCAGGTCAACTTGATCACAATTTTGTTCACGGCAAAGCGACCCCCAGAGACTCAAATCTATCTGGGTACCGAGAAAGTATTTCTTCGCATATCGTTAAAGATTATGAAGGTGGCCACAATAGCGGGTTTTACTTAAATATTTCGCATTCAATGAGAGAAAACATGACCCCATTGAACAAATGGAAGATGTTGCCGCCGTTCATGCGCTTTAAAGAAAGTGCCAACATTAAGCTCTATGGTAGCTGTTCGGTCACCGCACGAGAAATGGGGCGCTACATTATAAAAATGGGAGAGAACTTTGATTTCAGCAAAGAGCGAATAGCACTTTGCTTTGTCGATAAAGACAGCTTAAAACCTCTTATTGCTGGTAATAAGCGGTTTTTAGAAAGGTTGAAGCAAGAGATGGACAGCCACTACAAAGACTCTGATTTTGTAGTGACTGATTATTTGCTTAGTGCTGACTGATATCGTCCACATCAAAGCTTTCTAGTGAGGGGGTAAAGCTTTTCACGTGGTCAATTAAGATGTCAGTACTATAATCACCAAGCGTTTCTGACAAGTCTTCTATACCTCTTAAATACAGGTACAAATCTAATAACGGCAACTCAGTGATCACACCATCTTCGGCTGAAAAATGGTCAATAAAGAAATGCCCAGCGGCATCGACAAAACCGGTAAAAAGCGTACCCATAACAATCAAATCTTGCATGGACTTCACATCTGAAAACAGCAGTATTGGAGAGATGAAGTTAAATGCGCAATCTCCAAACCCAGTCATGAATGGATGGCCATTAATGCAGTGCGCTGCTATTTCAATGGTAGGCATTTTAGGTATCAGAATGATACGAGACACAATCCAATCAGGGATTGATTCGTGTTCCGCTCCATTAGGAGTTAGCATTTTATTGTCGTGAGATGCAATTAGTATAGGCGTGCCGGATTCGTCGATGAGCAGTGAAGGGTAGTTTACCTTGTCACTGTAAATATACGCGGTTGCCTGCCAAGATTGTGGGGTTACCCCTTCAATAATCATGGGTTTATCTAACACAACCATTTTCTTTTCAGCCGCCCCATTAAAGAGTTTGATGTAATCGTCTGGATGCTTTTCTACCTGCGCTAAACTAAAAGCATTTTCTACTAAGCTTCCAGCATAGACGGCATCCTTAAAAGCGCGTAAAGCATTAGATAAACGCAAAAGGAAACGTTTGGTTTCAGCGTTTTTGGAGATGCTTTTAAGTCTTAACTCTAAATCCTCATCACATAAGTTAGAAATCATATGATCGAGTAAATTAATCAGGTGTGGATAACCACTTTCATCGCCATAAACCTCCACGTAAATCACATACTCTAAGGCTTTCTCCACCAAGGGTTCTGGAAGTAAAATAGGTTCTTTTGAATTATTTAACAAGTCTGACAATTTCCCTCCAAAATCTGGAGGCATATCACAATAGACTTTGAGGTTTGAGAGTGTAAACGGTTCTAGTTCGTCAATGGCCATTTGTATACGACGGTTAAAGTCGTAAGCGTGAAACATTGATGGCAACGTAAAATAACAAGAAAAGCGCACTGCGGCTATTTCTTCTTCCTCCCAATTCTTAACGGTTTGTTGATCCACTATGTGCCTCCTTGGCAATCAATGGACACCCATTGATTTTCATTATGATAATTGCCGAGCCATAAAGCAACTTTAAACCTAACCCGCACAATACTATAAGCAGACCAGATAAACAAATAACTGCTATCTGATATATTGCCGTGAAAAATGTTCCCATACCGTCCTCCATGTACTCAAAAATATTATCACACGAAAAATTTTTTACGTATTATTGGAAAATGTGCTATATTGTTCTGGTAAGAGGTTGTTTGTTTTGTTATCATATTGATGAATTTGGATTGGAGCCAATATAAATGTCTTCCTATAACTTTTTATCGCATCCAGTAAGTGAAGGGGGGGAAACTCCACGTCAATCTGATCCGGTTATCCGTGAAATCAGAAAGTTGGGTGACGGTCTATCCAAGCGCGTACTTACATTATTATCTGGTAAGTCGGATATTAAGAAACAGCTTAGATTGTCGGGAGAAATATCGGCATACCTTAAAATTCGCAAAAGCATCTCAGATAAAATGCCCTTAGACCGTGATTATCGCTCCCTTAAGTCAGAACTCGTATCGCTTGACCACTTGATAGCTGAAAAGACGAGTTCATCCCCGCGATAGGGTATATTGCAGATATTATGTTAAATCTCCATTGATTCGAGAGCCTTCTTGCACCCTGTGAAAAGAAAGCTTAATCAAACCTGTTACTATTATTCAAACAGCTAACAATTATCGAAAGATGTCTATAAAAGGATTTGAGACAGTGGCTTCTATTTCATTTCATCGTGCAGATCTAATGTACGCGCTCATTGAGCTTTCTAAAGTAATAAAAAAATCCAGTTCAATATGGGAATGCGTGGCAGTAACTATGAAAGACGGTAATGCAGTTCTTTCAGGGTCTGATATGAAAACCCAGATGAGCATCAAAGTGGCCTGCCAGCAGGTAGGGGAATCGCCAAACTTTGTTTTTCAGTTCTTTAAGGTGTTTACTTACCTTAAGTTATGTAAAAGCAGCGAAATCGTTACCTTCACTTACGAAGATAATAAAGTTCACGTAACAGTGGATAATCTTAAAAGCCGATCAACCACGAACGCGTTAAATTACGAAGACTATGTATGGCTGGAAGGTGAAAAACCAATCCAGAAAATCAAGCTGCCTTGTCATCTTGTTGGGGTCTCAATGAGCAACATACTCCATGCGGCCGCAAAAGACCTAAATGTTCCTGCTCGATTCCAAGGTGTTCATATCGACATGGCCAAAGGCATCTTGTCGCTCGCCACTACAGATGGATACCAGCTTTCTGGTTGTGACACATCCACGGACGACGACACACAGAGCCTTTATAATTCATGGATTATCCCTGTTGCTGCAAGCGAAGTAATACAGAAGATTTGTGAAAGCCACAATGATTTGGATGTTGTCTTTGGCGCAAGCGAAAACACCTTCATTCTATCCGTGGGTAACATGAAGGTTGTGTTTAAGCTCCAGTCTGCGATTTACCCTGATTTACACAAGGTCATTAAGCGAGAGTATGCCAATCATGCTGTTTTCTCTCGTAAAGAAATGTTAGATGCAATGAAAACCATGCGTTCGTTGATTAAGGACGATAAGTTAAAGCGTTTTACAATTGATATCGCGAGTTCAGGCATGACCGTTTCAATCCACAATGCAGTAAAAGAATCAGGCGAGTCTTCCATTAGCCTAATAGAGCAAGGCGACGACATTGAGATCACGCTTAACTTCGATTACTTAGAAGGAGCACTCAATTCTCTGGAGTGTGAAAACGTGCATATGGGGTACAACAACGCCCAAGATTCAGTGCGGTTGTATTCAAGTGATAATACAGGTCACCTGAACATTATTATGCCCATGCGGTAAAGGTTTTAGCGAATTTATCATATTGACTCAAACAATATAGGTTATCATTAAGATGGTAATAATGGTATGCTACTATCATTGAGAAAGCGGCTTAAATTCTTATAAGCCGCCCAATTCTAATGAAGCAGAGCTTATATGAAATTCGATAATCGTCAAACTTCCGTAATTGAAACGGAGTCGCGCCATACCATGGTGCCTGCCACCCCAGGGAGCGGCAAATCAACCACGTTAAGTGAATGGCTTTTTTATCTATTAACGGTAAAAAAGATCCCCATGAAGCAAATCACCGTGCTTATGTTTAACACTGAAGCCCGAAAGAGCTTTGTTAATAAGATGGTAAAGCGAACCGGCCTACCAGTAAAAGAATTCGAGTCGATTAAAACGTTTCACTCTTTAGGCAATGCACTGTGTAAGTCTCTTTCTGCTCGTGGACTTCTCCCAGACTTAGAATTGTTCGAAAATGACGGACAGGTCGCGATGATGGCTATCCAAGCGATCACATCGGTTATTGGCCAAAAACAATGGCGTGAATTAGCCGGAAATGACAACCAAGCAATGGATTGTTTTTTACAATATGTCGATTTGATCAAGGCAAATGAGCTATCACCAAAAGATGTCTTTGAGGCATTAAACCTACCGGAGAAGGTGAAGTTTTTTGAGCAAGCGTATCATGCGTTTGAAGAGCTGCGCCTTAAACGTGGAAAGCGCACTTTTGCTGACCTTATCCGCGACCCTTATATGTTACTCTCAGAAGATAAAGAGTTAGCAGCGCGGGTGGGGAATCAGCGTCAGTTTGTGGCCGTTGATGAAGCCCAAGACATGAACCCTGTGCAATATGGTTTATTCAAAATCATTGCAGGTGAAAAGGCGCGTACTTCGTTAATCGGTGATAATGACCAGACTATTTATAGCTGGCGAGGAAGTGACCCCGAAATCATGAGCCTACGTTACCGTGAAGACTTCCCTGATATGGAGCTGTTAAGTTTAGCGAAGACCTATCGATATGGCCATGAGCTAGCGCTGGCGAGCAGTTATTGTATTGACGTAAACAAAAAGCGTATACCCACGGTATGTGTGGCTCTTAAAGAATCAAAACCCACCAGCATCCACGTTCATCCCACTGAGTTGGAAGGGAAGGTCGCGGCCGATATTATTCAAGATAAGCTTAAGAACCACGGGGCTAGTCTAAAAGACTTTGCTATTCTTTGCCGACTCTATTCAGCCGCCGCCCCTTTAGAAATCGCATTGTTAGAAAAAGGTATACCGGTTTCAATAAGCGGTGGTCGCAGTGTGCTTTACTCTAAAGAAGCAAAACTCATTCGCGCTATACTCGCATTAGCCAGTGGACATTATGCTTCTTCGACGGTGAAAGACCGAAGCTGGATGTTAGAGGCATTACTAAAATCTCCCTCCATGCAGATTAAAAACGCCGATGTTGAAAGTATCATCAAGCTCGTAGCTAAAGAAAAGTCAGGCGTAGGCTATCACACGAGTAACATCAAAATTGCGAAGCTGAATAAGTACCAAGAGGTAAAACTAAGAGACCGAACTTTTGCTATCTCAGATGTGGAGAAGAGCAAGAAGGGCGCAAAGGCGCACATGATCATCGAGTCTTTCGCCAAGGCCACAAAGTTAACGGAAGGCATGGGTAAGTCTAGCCTAACGAAAAAGAATGCAAGTGAAGCCAAGGACACGTTCAAAAACCTCACTGCTTTTATAAAGCGCTTAGATACAGATGCCGCTGGCGCGTATGAGAAGATAAACGAACTCATCTCGCAGTGTGAGCAGAGCATCGGTAGCGACGGGGCGATCACCATTACCAGCATCTATCAGGCCAAGGGACTTGATTTCCCTTATGTGTTTATCCCAGGCTTGTCGGACTCGCGTTTCCCCCATAATTCAGAGGGCGAGTTTACTATCGATCATGGCATGGAAGAAGAGCGCAGACTCTTTTACGTGGGGATAACCCGAGGAATTAAAGAGGTTCACCTTTTATGCCCTAAAGATTCGATCCTGTCATCGCATCTAGAAACTGGCGCACCAAGACCGCCAGATTATGGTGACCCAAAAACTAACGCTAGTCGTTTTCTTTTCGAACTGAATCTAAAGCGAGCAAAAGAGCTTGCGGCTAAAATAGCCAAGGGCGAAACGTTTGAACCCGTGGGCGAAGTGGAAGTAAAATACGCTGAAGAGTTAGTAAAATAAGCAGACGTGCTATATTGAGGCTATATTCAAAGGAGTGAAATCATGAAACTAAAATTGACTTTAGTAGCCATCGCAACAACTTTCCTACTAACCGGATGTGGTAAGGAAGGAGCTGAACCAACAACGAGTACACCCTCTCTCGAATCGCAACAAGTGGACGAGAAGAACGTACCGGTAGACCCCCCCAAAAAAACACCTGAAATAGTGTTTGATTGGGAAGAGCCTAAAGAACCCTACTATACGCTTGGGGTATCACCGCTAGACGCTTTTGATTTGATTACTCGCTATAACCTCGAAGAGGATGTTCGCGTTAAATCGGTATTTTTCGCCACTGAAAAAGCGACAACAGGGTTTACGGTGGGTGATGACAGTACGACAATTTACTCTCATGACAACCTTCAGGATGCCCCAGAGACTGCTGACGATAAAGAGGCCGCAATTCTTGGCTCAATCGTAACTGTTGGCGAGGCCGTAGAAAAGAAGTGTAAGAAGATCACGAAGGCGATGGCTGATGAGCTGAAAGAAGCTGATTTCACATCACCGCTTACTGTGCTAAATGACGTAGACGTAAAGCAGATCCAAACGTGGTATTTCATTGACAAAGAAGGTGAGTACTACTTAGTGACAAATCGTGACGTGTCGAAACCTAAAGGTTATACATATCGGTGCAAGAAAGGGTTTGAAACAAGCCAAATCAAACCGATGCTTAAAGGGGTATCACTCTACTTCTAACGCAAGAATAAAGTATCAAAATGATAAATAGGATTGACTTCTATTTATCATTTTGATAATATAAGTATCTAACATATTATGGATAAAAGACATGTTAAAGATTAACTGGCCTCGTTCTGCGATGGCGATCTTAGTAACAAGTGCATTAGCGGCCTGTGGTGGCGGTGAGGGCGGTGAAAATGGCAATGGCAACGGTAACGTTCCACCTCCATCAATTTCGGTCACATCAACAGCAGTAACTATTCCCGAAGGCGGCGAATCGGTACTATCCTTCTCGCTGGAGGATGCGGGGGATGCGGCCATCGTGTCCGGTGCCACTGATAGTGATTTACTCTCTATCGACATTGAAGGAACTGATGTAACGATCATGACTGATCAAGTTGATAACAACACATCCGTTATTTTAAGCCTGAAAGTTAAATATGGTGGTCAAGAAGGTCAAACTGATGTGGCGGTCACCATTTACAACAGCTCTATCGAAAGTGCCTTTGCCGAATCAGTTGCACTTATTGATACGCTGGAAAACGATTATCAAGATGAAACTCAGCTGTTTAATTATGCCTCGGAAGTAGGTTATCTATCAGGTGTAATTTCGGCTTCGGAAAAAGCGGCATTTGAAGCTGATTTCTTGGAAGCAAAAAGCCAGATCACAGATGGTATCAACATTGCGGAAATCATAGAGTCAAAATCGAGTGAGTACGTTGATCGTCTCATCACTGAAACGGACTACCGAGTTTCAATCGCTTCTCAGATTGAAAAGTACAACACGTCTATCTCCGCTGCTAACGCAGTCGCAAATTCATTATTTACGGCGGTAGGACTAGGGTTCGAAAATTTACTCCTTAACGGCCACAGTTACAACCTTAGCGTGGATCGCATGTCACAGTTACTTACCACTGTAACGGGCAATAGCGAAGACGGCGAATGGGCATTTAATTCAGACTACGCTTTTCTGGAAACCGTTCTTCCTTCGTTTAACGCATCTCAGCTCTGCCTTATTGATGAGAGTGAGGAATAATCAATGAAAACGCCAACTAAACTATCTATCGCTCTCGTTAGCGCCCTTTCTATTGCTGGTGTGGCACATGCGGACAATGTGGAAACGACATTTGTCGTTAAACCGGCTAACACGTATTCTGAAGGCACCGATATTGGTGCAGGATACAAGCGCATCGTTGTTGACAACAATCTGTCAGAAGAACAAAAACTCTCCAGTTTAAAAAATTCTGGTGACTTTTTAGAAGTCAACATCGATAGAAAGATGACGTCGCCGACTTCTGAGAAGAATGTTTTCTTTACGGAAACGCTCGATACGGTCAATGGCCAAAGTTCAGAAGAACTATCGTTAGACGACCCCTATTTAGAAAACCAAACCTACCTGCTATCTTCAAGTAAATATAGCAACGGCACCAACCTTCAACTTGCAGCTGATTACCTTGCTGAAGTAAATGGTACAGAAGGCGAAACTGTGCGCGTGCTGGTGGTCGATGGTTCATTTTATGAAAACGATGAAATCCCGTACAGTGAAGGCTACAGTTTTGCCAGTGATCGGGATGACGGTAAAACCAGTCGTAAAGATTTCATCGCACTTGAAGAAGCTGGCTCGTGCAGTAAAGAACATGGGACAGCCATAGCGAGCATATACGGCGCTAAACGCGACAATGGTGAATCTATCGCCGGAGCTGTACCTAACGTTGAAATGGTGGCCGCAGAGGCGCTTGTGTGCGACGAAGGATACACCAGTGATATTGCATCTTCCATGTTATGGGGTGCGGGTGAGAAAGTAGGGGATGCGGTTAATATTTCCGAGCCAGTAGATGTTATCAATTTATCTCTTGGCACCAACGCAGAATGTTCACCGTATTTCCAAAGCGTCATTGATTTTGCGGTAAACAGTGGCATTCAAGTGCATGTATCAGCTGGTAACTCTAGCGTAGATGCAAGTGAGAACACCCCAGGTAACTGCGAAAATGTTATGACGACTGGTGCTTTAGGTGCCTACAGCGATACTCTTGCCGACTTCTCAAACTATGGGGATAACGTTGACGTTTACGCTCAAGGTGTCGGTATATTAGGGCTTGATGCTGTTGAAGGCTCTGTTTCCTCATGGAACGGGACAAGCTTTGCGGTTGGCCTTACAGGCTCTACCGGTGCTTTACTCAAGTCTCACTATCCAGACGTTACACCTTTACAAGCATACTGGTTCATCAAACGAAGCAGTCGACTATTGACCAATTCACCTGAGTGCAATTCAGGCAATTGTGAAAAAGGCCAATTGGATGCATTAGCCGCAGCGGTAAGAGCCAATGAATACTTCACGGCGGAAACTACCACTATAAAACCAGTGCTACATGCAGGTGAAGAATGCTTGAGTGGTCAGGTTGGCACCTACTTTACTGAAGAAATGGCGCTCTGTGGACTTTACGAAGTGTCTTTCGAAGCCGATTCAGACAAGAATGGGGTTACCTATCGACTCCACGCGACGGATAAAACCTCTGCTAACGGCGCTTCCTTCGTAGTGCTGGAAACGCCGGAGAGTGCAATTGTCACGCGAGATATCGATGTAGACAGCTTTAACTATCATTACTCAGTTTGTACTAACGGGGAATGTGAAGTATCTCCACTTGAGTTCACGGTAGATGAAACGACACCAGCAGAGTGTCAATAATACACATTAAAACACACACACAGTCTAAGTCGGCCAGACCTATTGCATATAGGTCTTGGTCACCTTATTATTAATTAAGACTTATGGAGCCTGTGTAATGAACAAAGAAAATAATAAATCCGGTTTAGCTGAATTCAATGCAACCAGAGACACTCATTTCGGAAACTTAGTTGGTGTTGGACTTATCCCAAGCAAGAGCATATTCAATAACGAAATCGTCAACACGCTTAAGATTGAAGGGCGTTTGTTTGAAATCACTTTCGTTAAAGGCGTTTGGTACGCTTGTGTGGGCATGGAACAGCATTGCGCACAATGGGATGTCATTGAAAACCCTGATGCAATCCATGAGATCATCGAGAGTACTCAGGAAGGCATGCACTATGCTAACGTTTATTTTGGTATCTTCAGCGGGTTCACGCTTCATTAATCACTAATGGCGGAACCCTGTGGTTTCTAATCTCCCCCTCAGTTAACCCCAATGACTAAACTACCTGTTTAACAAACAAACGTATAGTAAAATATACACTATATTATTTGCAAATCACCTTTTCTCTTGTTATTGTAGAGGTAAGTTTAAATCTATATATCAGCACTAGATAAATGATTGGCTTAGAATTTAGAAGCACAGGAAGTGTTAACCTCTTGCTTGCTTATGCCGTTGCAACAGCAACCATTCGCAATTTTTCTTTGAGAAGTGGAACTAGTAGAGATGAGTAAAATGGAAAATTTAAACCAACTAAAGGATTTATTAATCGCCAAGATTGGCGAAGACTTTTCATTGCTCCCTGATAATGAGCAATCAGCCCTAGTTGGGATTGCCATTTCTGGAAAAACAAGTGCTGAAAATAAGCGTATTTGCGAGAACCCATTTGAAGAGGGATGCTTAGAGTATGATGCGTTTGTAGTAGGGTATAATAGTTCAAAACAAGAAATCATAATCCCTTCGTTTACAGAGCTTCTCTGGATGGACACGAATATCATCCAATCACTTTTTAGAAAAGTGACGAATTCTTCGCTTACTGTTGTACGCCACGAAAGAGAAGCGGTTATCTTCTTGGGTTCACCCTGTGATATTGAAAGAGTTAATGTAATCTGTCGTAACGCCTACACTGAAAATTGCTCTATTACTAAACCAAGAATCCCTACAACCTGTACAATTGGCCAGTTGGTTATTTGTTTCGAATAGGTCATCGTTTAGTTATTAAGCGATTGGGTTTTTAAGTGTTGTGATTTTCGTGAATTAGGTATAAGTTAAAACTGTAAAATGATTTTCGAACAGGGAGAGGACTCTCCCTTTGATACTACAGGAGTAGTGAACTATGTGTAACCTAACCATCCATGGTCATAATATTGATGTAACCGAAGCGATTGAGTTATCTGTTAAAGATAAACTTAACAAGCTGAAATCAATCAATCTTGGTACTCGTGCAACTCTTACCTTTAAGCAAGAAGGTGTGAAGTTCGAAGCTCATCTCGTTTATCATATTAAAGATAAAGATATCGTCGCTAAAAAAACTCATGAAGATCTTTATGTTGCTATAGGTTTGGTGTTTGATACGGTTCGTCGTCAATTGCGAAAGGCAAAGATAAACCACAAGTCCAAACAGAGCGCCCTCAAGCGTAAGCAAGCTGCCATAGAGCCTCTTAGCGCAGACGATGATTCAGAGCAGCAACACGCCGCTTAAATCGCCATATACAAATTGTAGCGGTCGATAACCGGCCGCCAATCCACTCTTTTTCCCCGAGGCTTCGACAGATATTTATTAAAAGGCTTTAACGGCTTTATCGCTGGTGGATTATCATTTTGCATCAACACTATTTTCGGAATCGGGCAAACCTTAAATCTACCGTCGATAGTTGCAATAGTTTCTGATTTTACCGGTCTTCTAATCCTTAACTTTCTATTTTTGGGTATTCTAGAAATAACAGAGAGTTCGTACTTCACCTGATCAACCCAATCTTTCCTACTGACTGATACCGGTGGCTCCTTATGCATGTCATTTTCTAGCTTACTAACAAGTAGGTTAAGATCTACCTTCGTCACGATAGGTTTGTTCGCCCAGCTCATGTAAAACTTACTCGGGGAGCGGACGCACTCTATTTCCCGCTGTACATTGCGCATGATGAGCATAGGGAATAGCTCATGTACAACATCATACCTAACGTTTTTATCTCTCTCTGTATGTGCTATTGCGACAAAACGCGCTCGCGCCTCATTAATGTCTTGAGCAAGACGGCAAATATTCTCATATTGCTTATCGCTTGCGCGTTTACACATGAGTCCAGGGTTTCGTGTCGCTATTCTTGTACTGTAATCAATTTCACCATACAAGTTCAACATTGCTGTCATGGCACCTACATCTGACTCAACGCCAGAGTGTACAGACTCTATTGGAATTACATCAGGGTAATGATTTATTTCAAGGTGCTCATGCTCACGCTTAACGCGGGGGAGGGAGTAGTACTCGGTATAGACGGAAGGAAGCATCAACAATGCCTCGAACAAACGTTCGTCACATGCCTGAATATCTTTCATTGCATTTCTGAGTAGTTCTCTCATGGGCTACCTTAGCTACCTATTTAGGTTAAAAGGTATCCTAAAAATAACTCGATAACAATTAAAAGATCACACTTTTGATCGGAATAAATATAGACGGTCGGTAGATTTATTTACTACTTCCTTGTGAGGGCGTTCCATCCGAACTATCGGGGGGGCAGAGATAGATAGAGGAATTTATTTACTACTTCCTTGGAGCTTCGAAATAAAATGTAAAACGAACCTAAAAGGCAGTCTTAACTGCGCAAAGTTTATAGAACAATGCGCAAGCTAGATTGCCTCTTTAAGCTAACAGCAACATTTGTAAACGTTCTAATGCTACAGCATCATACAGGTTAGAATAGGCATTGCTGAGTGGGTTATTATCAAAATGACAAATATCACCTTCTGGCAACTTTCGCGCACAAAGGATAAACACAATTAGTTTGGTGGGGTAATATTCACCTTCAAAACCAACGGTTTGATGGATTTTACCTTTGGAAACCTGAGGTTTACCCAGAGGAACGCCCCATGCGTCTTCCTGAGTTCGATTGCTTCCAAAACAGTTCACCGGTTACGGCATTGCATACAAAATTATTAAGTACTTTTACTACAGTCAGCGTCATGCTGCTCTCTCTAAACATAAAATCATTTTATGGGGAGAGCATAATACCACGCTGTTCAGAGAAAAGGGAGAGCACTATTTTACTTTTTATATGAATTCTCTAACGCGTCGGAAATGTCTTTCTCGGTTGGCTGTGCATATAAAATAGAGGTAGAGGGATTTACATGCCCTAGTATCTGTTGAATAACACTTATAGGTTTTTGCTGAGTATGCAATATGTCTGTCGCTAACGCTCTACGACCACTATGGGAACTAGACTTCTCTATCTGCGCCCACTTTCGCAACATCATTGCAAAATGCTCTTGTAGTGTATTAGGGCTATAAGCTCCCCCTTTTTGGCTAACGAAAAGCGGTGAAGTAGGTTTCAGGTACGGGTCTTTCTCAAGTCTTACTTGGATATGCTTGTTTAAAGCGTCGATTAGCGCTTCATCAACTAAGGGTAGCTGTCGAGTTTTACCTTTGTTTTTCTTAACCTTCGGGTAAAAGCGTTTTGCTTCAAATTCGACACCAGCAAGCGTCAACTCTTTAATTTGCTCCACCAGCGCATCAAACTCATCAACCTTGAAAGAGACAGTCCTTCTAGCGTACTTAGACTGCGACCTTTTTGTGGCACCAGAACCCTTTGTGTACATAGCCGGTAAAGCCATCACTTTATGAAGTGCAAAGTCGCGGTCTGACGCCCCAGGATCACCAAATAACTCGGCAACCTCTTTAATCTGTAGCAGAGAGATCTCCTGAACCCTTAGCCCAAGCTTGAAACTCACCTCAATAAGCGCTCTGTTCTTCTCAGGGTGCCTATTTTTCGCTATCTTATCGTATAGAACTTCTAGCTCTTCTTGGGTGGGGATTCGGGCTTTACCGTTTCTAGGCATAATGTTTCTCGCTTACTTCTATTCTGCACCTAATTTAGCTAATACGACGAACAAGTCAACACATACCAAAACGCCCCAAACAATTTAACTTGTTTGGGGCGTTAAAAGATAGGTTAGGGGATACAGATTACTCTGTCACCGCCTTTTCATCTTCGGCCACCGGCTTAGGAAGCAGCATTTCACGAAGAATACCTTCTAGCTTTTTGGCCGCATCAGGGTTTTCTTTCAGGTATTTCACTGCATTTGCCTTACCCTGACCGATTCGTTCACCATCGTAGCTGTACCAAGCACCTGCCTTTTCAACTAGCTTATTGGCAACACCAAGGTCGATAAGTTCGGCATTTTTCGAAACGCCTTCGCCATACATGATCTGGAATTCAGCTTGCTTAAATGGAGCGGCAATTTTGTTCTTAACCACCTTAACTCGCGTTTCATTACCAACAATTTCATCCCCAACCTTAACGGCTCCAATGCGGCGAATATCAAGACGTACCGACGCGTAGAATTTAAGCGCGTTCCCGCCCGTAGTCGTCTCAGGATGCCGAACATGACGCCAATCTTCATTCGAATCTGGTTGATGAAAATACACATTGTGTTTGAGCGTTTTAAGTTACCTGTAAGCTTACGCAGGGCTTGGCTCATCATTCGAGCCTGCAAATTTTTCTACATGGCTTTGCCCCATGTCGCCTTCAAGTTCAGATTTTGGCGTTAATGCGGCAACAGAGTCCACCACCATTACATCAATAGCACCTGAACGAGTTAGCATGTCGCAAATTTCAAGTGCCTGCTCACCTGTGTCAGGTTGGGAAACGAGAAGCTTATCTAAGTCCACGCCCAGCTTCTCTGCGTAAATAGGGTCAAGTGCATGCTCTGCATCAACGAAAGCACATGTTTTACCCTCAGCTTGCGCAGCGGCAATAACCTGAAGTGTCAACGTTGTTTTACCGCTCGATTCAGGTCCATATATCTCTACCACACGTCCTTGAGGAAGGCCACCAGCTCCCAACGCAATATCAACACCTAGTGAACCAGTCGATGTCACATCGATATCCATTGTACGGTTATCACCGAGCCGCATAATAGCGCCCTTACCGTATTGCTTTTCAATTGCACTCATTGCACTGGCTAAAGCTTTCTTTTTATTTTCGTCAGACATACTCTCTCTCTTCTTGAGATTTTTTGATGCGCTATACTGCGCGAATGGATAAGGCATTATAGAATAAAAAAGCGCTCTAAATCAAGCGAAATAAACAATATAGTAAACTTTTAGGGGTTGTGGAGTTGGGTTGTCATTTTGATAAGTAATATTCCGGTGAGAGAGGCAGATAAGCTTAAAAATCTCTTTAAGCGAAGACACCAAATTCCAGTCTCCCCACCATTTCAGTAACAGCCTTACAACCGGCGCTTGTTGATAGTAACGCCAAAGGCTTATTGTTACCTAACCCCTTACATTCTGCCTTCATCCAATTCAATGCATATTGGAGATCCCCTTCAAACAGCTCTACGATGGCAACATACACACTTATAAAGCGATAAATATTGTCACTTTCACTGCTCGTAAACTTGCCTAATTTAGCGCGGCGATTGAGAGTAGCAGGGGAAATCCCCAAACAGGCAACAAACTCGTACTGCTTCAAACCTGTCATCTCTATCGCTTCAACGAACACTTCATAGGAGAAGCCCTCCGCTATTGTAGAATGCAATGCGGCACCTCTTGGTTGGACGCCGATTCGCTTCCATATTGAAGAGGTACGTTGACTGGTATCGCGACCTTTATGCATTCACTTACTCTTTGATGGGATCTTTTAGCGAAGCATAGGTTAATTTATGCCCCGTTTCAATTAGACAAGGAATGCCAAGGGAGGGAACTATCGGTAAATGTAATTAAGCATTCCGACAATAGATCTTGCCACCGCATAAAAAATTGTACCTAACGCAATAGTGGAAGCTGTCATGAATGAAAGAAACAGTATCGTAGAATTATCATCGAATTGAATACCTAAAACAAATATAACTGCCGCTAACAAGCAACAGCAACACAGCTGTTTAAAAAATAGCTGCATTTTTACAAAATTAGCAACATCCAGGCTGCTTTGAGAACACCGAGCGCCATAAAATCCAATGAGACCCGCTAGCAACGTAGGAATGAATGCGAAATTCGGGTTGCACCCCCAACAAAAATAAAAACCATCCAATTATTACCAAATAAGCACTCTTTTCACTATCCATAGTCTGTTACCTTCAGAGTTAATTTTACGAATGATATCAAAAAAGGTAAAAAAACAGAAAACGACTTATGACTTAACGCACGCAATAAAAAAGCCGCTAAATTAGCGGCTTTTTTGGGGCAACAGGGTGTTTAGTCTGATGACGGACTACCCGAATCCGAGCTTGAATCAGAACCCTAACTAAAGGTGCCTGAGTCTTCTGATGCGTCCACTTTACGTGTCGTATCTGAATCACTGGTCATGATTGCGGCCGCTGCAATAGGTGTTGCAATGTCGCCATCATCATTCGAAGTAGAACGAGAGGTTGCTGAACGCGTCGATACTTTTTCATCGTTATAAACCGTTTTCGTTACATCAGGTTTTCGCGCCTCATGATTTAGTTGCTCAGCTGCATTATTAGCTTTAATAATTCCTTTCACTGCTTTAACGGTCACATAAATAGAAGTTAGGAGCAAACCAAGGTAACCGATTACGAGAAGTGTTAAAATCACACTGACAACCGACGCGATGAATGTCCACCAGAACACTCTCACCATTGATTTGAAGTCTGATTCGAACGCAGTGCCTTTATAATTGCCACGTCCTACGTAACCAATTATTACACCAGCAAAAGGTGCTAAGGGTAGGAACCAACCCACTAAAAACGCAATCCAACCCCACATCGCCAATTTACGTGCACTATTTTCCAAATTAACATTTTTTCCATGCTTAACTCCAGCTCTTTATAAAGTAAGGGATAACCCTATCATAATTTATCATTTTAAACGTAAGGACGCCGTTTTTCTGCGACTGTCTTATTTTTACCATTTCGTTATTATAATTTTACTAATCATATAGAATAACTTTTTGGTTTTTTTAATTGTCTTTATGGCTTTATTTGTATTCGCTTACTGTACAACATGGAATCATTATGATAATTTATTTCACTGTAAAAACTAACTTTTAAAGGCATTTTTAAATATGACCAATGGATTGAAGAAGATATATCTTTCCAACTCGGTGTTTAAAGCGAACCTCGTTGAACTAGATTGTTTCGGCCACACAAATGTGTCGGGCAAAAACGCATCGGGTAAAACCACACTATTAAGCTTAATCCCTGTGTTTTATGGGATTGAACCAAATAAAATGGTGACAAGAGCTGGCGATAAAACCAATTTTGAAGGCTATTATCTTCCTAACAAACATTCCATGGTTGTATTCCAATATAGTAAAGGCGGTGAAGACTTCTGCTCTATCCTTTATCGCAATGGCGACAACGTAGCTTATCGTTTTATTACAGGTGCTGCGGACGACACGCTATTTAGAGATGACCTGTTTAAAACGCTAACCCCCGACATTTCAGTTAAAGATTGGTTGCGGGATGTTGTCTCTCAAGAGCATCAGGTCAGTATTCAGTTAACGACCGCCGTTGATTACCGCGCTGTCATTCAGAACGATAAATCGCGTACTCGCGCTAAGCGAAAACAAGGTCACGGATTAATGGTGGCGGCATCTCGCTATTCATTATGTGACACCAATACTGAGATGAAGCATATTGAAGCGTTGTCTGCGGTGTTAATCAATAAAGACAAGTTGCTTTCGAAGTTCAAATCAATGGTGGTGGACTCGTTCTTAACTGATCAAATCAACATTGGTGATTCGCCTTATCATCGTGATGACCGCGATTACGTAGAAAGTTTACAACTCCTTATTAACCTTCAGGCGCACGAAAAAGATTTCAAAGACGCCATTGAAAGTAATGAAGACCTAAAATCCTCATGGTCGATGCTATTGGCCATATACGCGTCATTAAGCGAACACAGCAAAGAAACCGCGAAGCAGCTCACAGAAGACGGCGCGATAAAGACGCAAACTGAGCAAGCCCTAAAAGAGAAGTCGTTGATAGGAAGAGAGCGCATTGACGAAGCTTCCAAAGCGGTTTACCTTCTGCAAAATAAAGTCGAAAGCCAAACGACTATCATCAACAATATTCAGGATGCCCGTGACACATGGGATAACGTTGAAGATATTGGTCGTAAGATAGCCGAGTATGAATGCTTAAGTGATTTCATCGCGCAAGCCGATAAAGATGTTCAGCATTATGAGCAGCTTATTGAAATGGTTAATCAGGAACGTGCTGACTTTGAAACCAAGCAGTCACAGGCTGAAACGAAGTCACTTAAAGAAATCGGCAAGCTTAAAGAGCGCATTGAAGCGGTACGCGCTGAGATAGAAGATAAACGCCAGCAAGCCATTCAGGAAAATCAAGCTCGCACGCGGGATTATCACAATGAAAAAGACCGTTACACTGAAAGCCGTGAAACTGAATTAGACTTGCTGCGCCACAAACACACTGAGTGCATTGAACTTAAAGCCTTAGCGGCTTCTTACACGAAAATGGAGGCTGAAAAGCTTCAAGAAACTGAAACTCAGATTAATGCCATTGATGATGAGATAAGCGAGCTAAGGAAAAAGCACGAACAGGCCGTGAAGGAACATGCTGACGCAGAGGGTAAGCGCGACAGCTCTCTTACTCTCCGAGATAAAAAGCAGCAACTACTGGCAAGTAAGCGAGATGAACGTGAACGCTTGTTAGCGCTTCTTTCCCCCCAGGATAATTCTCTACGTGCGTATTTGAACAACAATGTACCTGACTGGCATCAAACCATTGGGAAAATTGCGCGGCCAGAAATATTGGCTGCAAAAGGGTTGTCGCCAACACTAGTTGAGAGCAATGAGCTTCTTATGGGCGTTTCTCTTAACCTCGATAACATTGAAACCCCCGAGTACGCGCAAAAGAATGAAGTCCTAGAGCAAAGAAAAGTGGCGATTGAAAAAGACATTGCCAACCTAGAAGCGGACATCAAAACGTTAGACGCCAAGCTCAAGCTGGAAAACAAAGCCGTGAACGACACTCAGCTGTTAGTCATGGAAACCAACAACAGGGTTAAAACTGTCAATAAAAATAAAGAGCAAGTTCGCCTACGTCGCAGCAATTTTGTGAATGAGTTTAATAAGGCTATCAAAGAGCGCGTGATCGCCGCCGAAGCTCAGCTTAAGAAAGTGAACGAAGATATTGATGGTTTTAAACGTAAAACCAAAGAAAAGCTAGCGTTCCTGTTAGATAACTTCAAAGAAAGCGAGCTACAAATCAAATCCAACCTCAGTGCTGACGAAAGCATTCTGAATGAGAAGATAGACGCGCTTCAAATCCAAATCGATGAGGTTGGCACTCAACATGCCAAGCGTAAACAAGAGCTGGCCGATGCCTTTAAATTAGCCCTGCAACAAAAAGGGGTCGATCCTCGTAAAGAGTCGGAAGCGAAACAGCGTAAAGAGGCTTCACTTGCGAAAGCGGAAGAAGTGAAGCATTACATCATCAAAATAAATGAATTCCGTGCGTGGGATAAGAACCAGTGGCAGACATTGCCCGAGAAAGAAAAAGCGCTCGCGACCAATGCGCTTCAACTTGATACTGACCGTTCTGCTCTCGATGCACTTCAAAAAGAGTTCAAAGAGATGACGGATGGCTTCAACAGGGATATCAAGGCGATTGGGAGTCGGATAGCCACCGCGAAAGAATTGAAAGACCGCATAGATGGTGCTCAAGTTAAAATAAAAGAAGTGGTAGCGCAGATCCCCAGCGGTCACCCAGCCGAAGGCATTGATGAGTCATCCACGATTGATGAGCTGATTGCGATTGGATTGCAAAAAACATCGGAAGTGTCGCTTAAAATTAACAAGATTCGAGACAACGTTAAACGCGTGAGCAATATCCTTTCAGATGCGGGAGGCGGCAATGCCTATAGCGATACATGGACGGAGATTAAGCGTCAGATTGTACAAACCCACCATGTGGACACCAACTCTGATGAATACCTATTGTTGTGCTTAGATGCGCTGAGTGAATTCTTAACTGAAACCTTGCCAAACATGCGCCAGCTTACCATGGAGGTTATACGCTCAGCAGGGGAACGCTATGTGCGTTTCTACCAGAGCCTTGATAGCCTCAACCGTAAAATTAGCGCGGTTTCAAATAAACTTGAACAGTCCATCAACACGGCCAATAAATTTCCGGCGTTGGATGATGTGCGCGTGACGTTAACGTCTAAAATTCACGACTTGGATAACTTCAATGAGTTGAAAGCGTTTAACCACATGTGGGATGAATGGAGCGAAGCCGGTAAACATACGTTGCCGACACAAAGCTTTCATAATGCCTTTAGTGCAGCAGCTGCGGCATTGAAATCAGGTGGGATTGATAGTTCGCTAGAGTCGTTGGTGGATATCAACATTAACTTGGTTGAAAACAATCGTTCGGTGGTTATTCGATGTGACGCCGATTTAACAAACTCTAGTAGCCAAGGGGTATCCACTCTTGCCGTGTGTGTCGTATTTTGCGGGATGACGCGTTTTCTATGTAAGGACGACAACATCACCATTCACTGGCCATTGGATGAACTGGGCAAGCTCGATGAAAGCAATACCATCTTGTTATTTGAATTTATGGATGCCAACAACATCACCTTATTCTGTGCTCAACCTACACTTAACCCTGTACTCATGCGCTATTTCCCTATTAAGGTCAACGTCGTTCGCGGTGTGGGTATTCAGCGTTGCGCACCACGCAGCAGCAGTAAAGCTAACCCGCTACTCGCCAACAAGGAAGCAATGTAATGGATAACCGTTTCGAAGAGATCATCACGTGCTTGCTGGAACAGAAGGTCATTTGTGAAACCATTTACCCTGAACTGTTTATCTATTTGGAAAACGACAGTCACCGTGAAGAAATTGACAACTATTTGCATAAAATAGGGCGACAGACCGCTCGCACAAGTGACACACGCGGGTTTTACTGCGTGTTCTCTCAGTTAGACACCAAATCCAAGCGAAGCATGGCACAGCGTCAATTTGAGAATGTCACGGTAAACCTTGAAGGGTTAGTAAGCTGGCTACGCCTTATCCGTAATATAGACAGTGACTCCCGACCTATTGAAGCAGGCACCCGACTCAACGAATCTGAGTTATTAGCGGCGATAGAAGAATCAAGCTCACTGTCTGCACAGCTAGAAAATATCGCGCATAAGTTTAAAAAGAGCGGCAAGTCCGCCGAAGCAAAGTTTAAGCTTCAAAACGTGATGCAATACTTGTGTGACCAGCAGTACTTTACCGCCATCGGCAGTTCAGGGAGCGTTTATATTGCGACGGCAAAATGGTCGCTGCTTTATGACCAACTCCAATTCATTCGAAGTCATGAAGGCTTTGCAGAAGCGGAGAGCGACGAGGAAGGTGATGCTGGACGCCAGGGGGAAATGTACTAATGGGCAGGAAAGAAGACTCTAAGGCTGCACTGGGCGCGTTAAACAGGCATGTTGAAACGGTAGACTCTGCGTGCTTTGACCAAAAAGGGTTAATCGAAGAAACACCGGAGAATGAAGCGGCGATAAAAGCGCTGAGCAAGAACAGGTTGGCCTATCCTGTTGAAGATGCGTTCGGCTATCAAGTGCACGGGAAGGTTCGACACCTGTTTGATCATGTCACCAACCGACACCGGTACCGGCGAAGCCACGGGCGCTTTTCAAGCATACTGGAGGATTTGGACAGCTCGATACACAGCTATCGCCATGCATTAGGCCGTAACAGAAGTGATTACGAATATTTCTTGGGCATTGTTCAAGAGAATGTCATGGATTTGGTGGACACCATTACCGATACCGTGGCCATGTTCCATAACATTGTCTCTGATGAATTCAGCGTCGTGGCCGACATTGGCGAGCGCATTAAACAAACAAAGCGCTGTTTAGATGAAATAAACACGATCAACAACGTATTTGAAACCCTTGCTGTAAAGAAAATGCAGGAATGGGTAGGGGCTGATTTAGAGATGGAACGTCTCTTAATGAAGAAGCTCAAAAAGCATGTTGATGATAGCATGCGTGATCTTGCGTCAAGTAACCGCAAGTTGCGAGAGATGTTAGCGAAGCTGATTAAAGACCAGCAGAGCCAAAAAATTAATGGCTTGATTGACTACTTTTATAATCAGTTTTCCAAATCTCCTAGCTTTAGCCCTTCGGTTATCGATATTGACGACTTGCCGGTATGTGCGAGCCTTGCCGACCCTATCCCCTCCAGTGGTTATGTCGCGCTTGATAGTGCCCATGACATAGACTTTCTTCAACGCGCCTCAGTAACGGCGATGCAGAAGTCTGAGCATGTGCCGACACCCAAAAAAGAAGAGATTGTAGGGGAGGTCACTGATGCCCGTAATCAAGTGGTGGAAGAGCAAGTTCATCCGGCCATAGAACAGGTCGAATTCTTCTTTCAGGCGGTCATGAGCGGTGAGTACGATTCCATCAGCGCGATGGACGTGTACGGTACACTCGAAGTGGAAGAAGCCCCCGAAGACTGGATGATGCTAGTGCTTAACTACTATAACGCGCAAGCTAAAACCATCAGTCAGGTGGCGACGTTAAGCGTTAGCGAAAACGTTCACCAGCCTTATTCCGGCACTCGCTATATCAGTGATATTCGGTTTAACAAAAAGACTAAACAAACCCCAGCGTTATAGGAACTACCATGGCTAAACAGATACCTATGATATTCAATCAAGAAATGGTGAAAGCGATAGCGAGTGGACGAAAAACTGTTACTCGACGACCGATACAATTCGACGTAAAATTATCTGAAAAAATGGGGTTCGGGTTCAAAGATAAGCAGGGTGAGTGGTGGATGTGTGGGTTGGGCGCAGATCATGACGGCACGGTATCCAATTTTGTGAAATCAAAGTCGCCGGTACAAGTTGGCGACCTTATTTGGGTAAGAGAAACGTTCCGTTACTTCAACGCCTCGAATGAGTGCGGATGTAGCGAATCCCCTTGTGGTTGTCCTTCCACCGGCACGCCAATCTATAAAGCCTTTGGTGACTCGGGCGAAGACAAATGGAAGCCTTCTATTCATATGCCCAAAAAGGCTTCAAGATTAACGCTGAAAGTCTCAAAGGTTGGCATAGAACGTCTGCAAGACATCTCTAACGATCAAGCACGTAGTGAAGGTTGTAACGCTCCCTTATATGTCACAGATGAAGCGGGTAACGCTGTGCCGCCAAAGCATCATACCTTAACGTCCGCTTTCCCATCAGAAAAACACTGGTTTTCGTGTTTATGGGATGCCATTTATGGGAGTTGGTCTGATAACCCCTATGTTTGGGTTATTGAGTTCGAGGTCGTTGAGAAAAATATATTGGAGGTTGCGGCATGAACAAACGCTTAGCAAAGGCTGCATTCAACATTGTGACGCAAGCGAAATCAGAAGTGCCTGATTCTAAAACCAATCAGGTTATCTGTAATATCGCTGGGGTGGGGCACGTGAAAGGGCGTAAAATAGTTCTCACTCAATCATGCCGACTAACTATAGAGAAGGTGATTTCTCTGGAGCTGGGACAGCCCCTGTTGAGTATTAACTTAGAGGCGAAGACACGTACTGACTCGGCACTTAACCCTGATGAAAAATGGGCTAAAGAAGGGGTGTTCGCCAACCTTATTTGCTTCACATCATTAAACACATTACCGGTCGCAGGAATGGGAAATATACCAGAAGGTATTATTCTCTCCTGTGAACCTGAGCAGTTGGATTTCTCAGGGGTTGCTGCGGTTGTGTTAGTGGAAAATGGTGAGGTATTAAAGGAGTGGAAGCAAACAGCCAAACTACTACCTCCACCTTATAATAACGCCGTGGCCATATATCGAGGTCACGGGGAAAACATCGTGAAAGTGAAAGCGCTGATAAACCAACTCACGTTACCGGTAGGACTTTATTTCGATTACGATCCTGCTGGGTTTGCCATGGCGGTGCGTGAGAAAACGAAAAGTAACCACGTCATCCTTATTCCAGATGCACCCACCGACGTTTTGCGGAAACTATCAAAGCCAGAGACGTTCGAAATACAACTCCCTATGGCCAATTCATGGCGTTCTACAGATGAGGTGTTGATAGCACAAATGGACAAGTTGAAAAAACACGAGCTGGCCGTGATGCAAGAAAAGATAGCGGCTGCTTCTATTCCAATTTGCACGCTATAATAACCATACCTAATTATCATATTGAAATACAATTCGCTTAAGAGGAATATTTGATGTCGAGTTTTGGTAATAACCTAACGTGGTTTCTTGATGAGCTCTCAAATGCAGAGCCTGAACAGTTTGAAACGGGAGCAATTGAAATATACGGTGAAAACGCAGAAGGCATGGAGGGCACTTGTGATGTTGATGTCACTGAACTTGCCGCTGTTGCAAAGGACAGAATTGAAAGCTTGGAGCACGCACTTACTCAAGCACTTGAGCTAGCCAATCGTGACTCAGAGCATTTCGGTAAAGCGCGTAGTGATATTGTTGCTCGCATAAACGAAACCCTTTAATAAACAATTAAGGTGCAAAGCCATGTCTGAATGGAATTTAATGGTGGCTATGGCGAAAGCCAATAACAATCAAGAGCAAGCGGAAGTGGCCAGACTTATTTTAGAAAACGATTTGACCGATATGAGACAGGTCACCTCAATGGCCATCCGCAGCTTTTTGATAACCGATGATAATGTGAAGCAACACATGGAAAGCGCTAAAAAACTTGCGGCACTCCCGCTGCCGGACGATGCGCTTGATATATTGATAAGACACGATCTGCTAAAAGAAAAAGTCGAAGCGTTAGGTGCACAATCGACATAATGTGTAGAATGACACATTAAAAATGATTGACATAGTTCCTAATAGGAACTATGATTAAGTCTCAATTAACGAAAAAGGAAGTCTCATGGCTGATTTAAAATCGATGACGGTAACCGTTCCTATTTACGGCACCATCGAAGTAGAAGTGGAAGCATCAAACCGTGCTGAAGGAATAGCAAAAGCGATGGACGATTGCTTTAATATTCGCTTGGATTGTTCAGAAATGGAAGGTGCAGACCACGCCATTGTTTTGCCTTACGAAAAAATAGTAGAAGGTAATATTGTTCATGTCGAAAGTTCTGAAGTGACCGTGGTAGAGAACGAGGATTAATTGTGGGGGAGAACAGTGCTATCCTTAAGGCATGGATGGATAAGTGGTCTCTCAATGGTACTCAAGCCGCTGCTGTATTAGGTGTCGGTAAATCAAAGATAAGCGAATGGCTTTCAGACGCCAACAGGGCAGAGCCTCGTGATTACATTATCGCGCATATAGAAACGCTCAATGTAGCGCCATCCAGCGTTGTCAGAAGTATTATCAATCACAAGTTAAATAATGATAAAAAGGAAACTACTATGAAAAGCTTCGAAGGCAGTGTCGTGGTAACGGTAAGCCCAGGCATGACGGTGCGCATTAGTCCCGAAGAAATCGTAGGCAAGATCCATAAGGACAAAGAGTTTATTATTGCTGGAGAGGTTCGCGAGATTTGCGGCACCGAGTGTGTACCGCTCAATAATCTTGATGGCACTCGATTTAGCGCGGCCTATGATTTATCGATGCTGCAAGTAGTCAGCACCGGATAAAAACAGACTTTTAGTTCACGCATGATAATAAGATATATCATGCGTGAACTTTAGTTAAATCAATATGTTATGTTAAATTAAGTTTAGTAAATTAAAACGCTAGGATTATCAAAATGGAAGATTTAGTTGAACTAGCAGATTTGGCTTTATCAGAATGTGGCCTCGACGTTGTTACAGATGAAGAACTCGCACGCAGATACGAATCCAGAGTCCACGTGATACCCTGCATGAACCCTCTTGATTCTGTATCCGACTGGAAGAAGATTCGTAACTCTCTAGTTAAAAAATTTTATGTCAACACAAAGAGTCGCGGAATGTTTGGCGCACTTTTTCAAGCCGAATACACCCCGAAAGAGCACCTCAATCAAAACTCAACGATAGATAAGTTCGCTTTTCATAGAATAGAAGAGTAATCATAGTAACCTTATCGCCTGTAACATAAATAAGGAATCATTGATGGAAATAGAAGATTACGAATTACCGCCTTCGGCACATGCTACACAGGGGATGCTTATTTATTTTACGGTGTTCGGCATTAGCGCTGTTGTCATGGAAACTTTCGGTTCACAGCCATTGTTGCTCTCTGTATTAATACTTTTATTGTTGGCAAATCACTTGTATTGGTACTGCAAGGATGGCCAAACTTATGCGACGTACAAGTCTAACTATATTTCAATGTTAGACCAGCTTGATGTGGCGCAGATAGAGCGCAAAATAGATAGCGTTGACTTTGGTAGTCCAACTGAGCGATTTCTTACGTCGTATCTCCGCAAAGCCAGAGGTTATGTTTCACCTCCATGCTATCAAAGTGAACTTAACTATCAGTGCCAGCCACGACAATGAACGTATTTATTTTTCACAGAACAAAGAAGTAATTTTGAAGTGTCTGCGTTTTTGTCTTATAATGTTGTCATAATGCATGACAAATGGTGATTTATGGTTGCTCTTAATACAGTTTACAACGAAAACGACATGGTTTCTCCCGCAGCAATGGCTGAGGCGCTCCATATTACTGTCGACGAAGTAGCTGGCATGATTGGTATTTCCTCTGCCTCATTAAAGCGAGCTGACAGACGTTTTAACGTGAAAACACAAACCAAGCTCAAAGACATGCTTAATATCATCAATCTCGTTACCCCGTGGGCTGGAAGCGAATTACAGGCATACGCATGGTATCGCAGTACCCTTATCCCTGCGCTTGGTAATATTACCGCCGAAACCGCTGTGAAAATGGGGCACAGTCAGGCTGTTCGTGACTACCTAGAAACTATTTCTTTGGGTGGTTATGCTTAATCTTACCCATTACAAAGGCTTGGTTTACCGAGGACACGACCCCAGATGGTCATTCACACCTGAGTCTGGTGAAGGTGCAATGTTGCATGGTGGCCGCTTCAACCCTAAAGGTATGAAAGCGCTGTATACTTCCTTGGAATTTCAAGGCGCATGGCTGGAAGCCCAACAAGGGTTCATTAACAAACCTCAACCCTTGACCTTTTGTTCTTATAAAGTTGATTGCACCGATTTGGTGGATTTAACTGATCAGCAAAACCTCGATTACCTTAAGATAAAGGCAACTGAACTTAGCGGCAGCTGGCTCATGCCAACTAGAAACCGCGCTTTACCGGTTACTCAGCAGCTGGCAAAAGATTTAATCGCCAAGAACGTTGCAGGTATTATTGTTAATAGCTTTGTGCCTAATGCAGCTCCTACAAACAGAAATGTGGTGTTCTGGGATTGGTCACATACCAAACCACACCGTGTAGTTGTTATGGATAGTGACAAACGGTTGCCTAAAAATCAAAGGTCTTGGGAATAACACTAACAATACTCTCAAAATCTGATAATGCGCTAGCATAGCTCTCTACGACACGAACACTGAAACTATCAACACGGAGCGTTTATGAGCGAACAAAGAAGTATTGAAGCACTTGAGAGAGAAAACGAGCGACTACGCAAAATTATCATTCAACAAGAAATGGGTAACTTTAGTATTGCTGATACGCTCACTAAGGGCAATGAGCTTCATATGAAGCTCGAAGGTGGTCTATGCCATTTCATTTCGAGTGCGTTCATCGAACACTTCATTCAAACTGGTGCCAACAACTTCATAGTAATGGGCTTAAACAATCCTGACACTAAAGAACGCTATGACGTGACTATCCAACGTGTAGAGGGTGAACACATGGGCACCCAACTGCAACGACTTACCAATGAACTTAATGAAGCAAAGAAAAATCTATCCCAGGCCGGACTTTAACTTTCAAACTTTATTGCCTATGGATATTGTGGGCAGACAATAAAGTTTGTCCTTACATCGCTATTAAATACAATAAAGTGC
>OJHC01000083.1_pt1 | contig 41687 bp, 45 predicted proteins | sample 1595091 | NCBI WGS metagenome assembly OJHC01 (sample SAMN05416829, study PRJEB24817) | seawater metagenome | isolation source: Sea water | place: Canada:Atlantic | collected 2013-07 | reverse complement strand
ATTTTCAGTTAAACCTGAGGGTGACTCAGGTGATCTTCGGGTTATTGAAAAAATTTAATAGCGATGTAAGGACAAACTTTATTGTCTGCCCACATGTAATACGGTTTCGTTAAGCCTTAACCGTTTTAGCGCTCTTGCGTCGTCGCATTAGGAACATACCTAACAACCCAGACAGTAAGACAACTTGTGTATGTGGCTCACTAACTTCTGTTGCTACATCACCGGCATCTTCTTCAGCCGAAATCAAGTCCCAGCCAATAACATCAAATGCTAACAAGTCATTATCTCGGACTACACCCAGTTCACCGTAACTGAATGTTGGATCCATAATACCTTCGCCGCCGTGATCTTCAAAGTGGCTCGCTTGCTGTCCATCACCAGTATGTCTACCAGTTGATAGCGGAGCAGTCTCAGTGACGCCGCCATCGATACTAAAGAAGCTTTCAACGCCAGAACGCATATCAATGACCCCAGCACTTGCTGATTCATCTGAGTAGCGGAACAAATCGAACGTACTAACGTATGCGTAAGGATCAAGAACCAAATCAGGGTTTTCATCTACAATATCAACACCACTGATAAAACCGAGCACATGTCCGATTTCATGAATGGCCACCCCAACAAAATCCATCATGTTACTGGAAATACCATCTGACCGGTCATAATCAAAGGCAAAGTCACTGTTGAACGTAATGGTAGCATCAACGCCTTCATCAACTTCTAACCCCAGTGCTTTCGCATTCGCACTTGTCATGGCAATAACATTATTGTCTGCCGTGCCGTCGTTATCAATTTCACCACCATCACCGTTATCTTCCATGAAGGCTAACTGGCAGACCCCAGCAGTTGACGAGCATGTTGTGGCATTCACCGCTGTGGCATCTTCGTCGCTGGTGATATCTTCCGCCAGTGCGTCCAATACCGCTGAGTAATTGAAGTAAGAGCGTGTTGAGTTAGCACTACCAATGACAGTTGATGCTAGTTGTGTGTAGTTGATATCAATAAATATCTCTACGCTATCGAGCAATGTTGTTTCCCAAAAGCTAGCGGCTTCCAAGAAAGCACTTTGTGCTTCAGCGCCCTGCTCGCCGACAAATTGCGACTGATCAAAATCCAAACTGATGACAGCAGCTTGAGAACTAAGTGAGAACGCTAAAAGTGGTATTGCACAAATCCGTTTGAACATAAGTTTTCCTAAATATTATCCACAAAAACAGCTTGTTGTTGTTTTTTAAAATAGTATCACAATTAACAATAAATTCTCATTTTGAAAATAATTATTTACGCATATTCGTGCCCTACTATTCAGGCACGCTGCCTGTCTTGCCACATTACTTTATAAAGCGGATACATACTCACCAAACCAATAATAAATGAAACGCCTTCTTTTATCATAATGGAATAATTGTTAAAGGTGAGAAGGTGAGGAATAAATAATACTGTGCCTACAGTTGACCACCACAGGTATTCGAGCTTCGACATGGCCTTTATCGAAAACATGAAATAGCTGACGAAAAACAGCGCAACCATTAAATAACCGGCTTTCTCAACCTCACCGGTTACCACCGCATGCATAGCCCACGCAATTAATACATAGAGTACAACCGTTAGCCACTTGACCCCATTTGGGCTTTTTGTTTCCTTAATACCAAGAAACGAAACACCTAACCACAGTACGTTTAGGATAACTGTTGGCCAGCTTTGTAGCATTGAACACCCCATTATCATTAATATAGCGCACAAGGCATTAAACTGAAATACACGCGTTTTATTAGCTCCAAAACCAATGAGATAATTCGCATAAAAAGATGCTAACGCCCCCACTCCATTTAAGCAATTAGCTACCACTACAAGCAAATCCATTTGCATTTTAACTCCGTTTAAAATTCACCCTACTCTGAGGACAAATCTTGTCAATATGATAAGTTCTGTGCCTATATGGATATAGAGGAACAGTCATGGAACGACTAAATATTATCACAGGGGTTAACCCTATAAGCTTTAGGCAGTGTATCACTGAAGAAGATGTTAAGTTCTGCCTGCAAATGAGGCATAAGATTTACTGCGAAGACTTGGAGTTCATTTCAACCAATGAGATCGGGGAAGAGTCAGATGAGCATGATACCAGTGCACTGCATTATATTATTGAGAACAACGGTGTCGCCATCGGGTGTTTTCGTTTGGTACTCGACTGCACTACGCATATTGCCAGCATGATTGAAAATAAGGGCGTATATGAGATTAGCCGATTCATCATTGAACCTAAACACAGAAGCCCACAAATGCTGACTGACGCGATCCTGTCGATGCGCACGATGATGGTTTCAAGTGGATTAACCCCCGCCTGCATGACGATGATGCCTGCTTTTGCACGATTTCTAAAATCTCGTGGCATTTCCATTGAGCCTAAATCTGAGTACTTCATGCTTAACGGAAAACGACGTGTCTATCAATACAAAGACTAAATAGTGCAGCATGCAGTTGGATTTCTGATTTCGTGTGTCAATATCATCGAAAGGATTGAGTATTTTTAAAGGATTAAAGCAAATGGCAAAGCTTACATATGAGTTTCGCGTGACACTCGCCGCTATTGGCGAACTATTTACCACCGCCCCTAATGAACTGGCCAAATTGGTACGTCAACATGTCACGGTATCGAACGAAGAAATTAAGTTCTACACACAATACCTTGTTAAAACACGTTTTGTGAAAGTAACCCCAGATGGTGTGGTCGAACTGACTGGGGCTGGCGAAAAGCAATTAGAGCGCAAACCGGTTGAATTCACACACAACAAAACAAATGAAAAAACGAAGTCGGTTGAGCGAAAGCCAGCTGTTCAAAACACTAAACCACCCGTAAAAAAGGAACATACCGTGAGTAAGATTAACTCTGACATCGCAAAATCAATTGCTTCATTACGCAGTAAACTGGAAGCTGAACCGGCTCAAAAAATTGAGCAATTTGAAGAAAAAGTGGAGACATTGGAGGGTTTGATGTCACTGCCTTACATCGAACAACCTCTAGCTGACCTATTGGCCAGCGTAAAAGCTGATCTGGTAGCAACACATAAAGCCGCGCAAAGTGCCGAAGCACTCATTAAAGCTTAGATGAAGTTTGGCGGCTTACTTTTAGTGAGCCGCACACCCCTTCTGTTATCTCGCCATTACGGCCAACATGCTGCATCCCTTTACAACCAGACAATGACTTCTCTATATAACTCTCAAAACACCCACGGCAAAAATACCAACCTTTGAAAGGTGCACCTTTGTTATTGATGTTCGGCACCCATCGTTCCGTAAAGAGGCGCTGTTTTACCATCACAGTCACAATATTTGTAATAGCCTTAACCTGTTCGGGGTTGAGTTCCTCTTCGCCATTCAATGGCGTAGCGACGTCAAAATCAGAGGGGTGCACGATAGGATCATCAAAAGACTTCACCGCCTTTGCAAATTGACTTAATATAAAACCAATAGGCACCACACCAGCTGCTTTTTTCGACGGGTCATAAAAGATAATAAAGTCCGGCCATGAAGGTAACTTATGGAACACCTGCGCCACCCCAGGTTCTTCAATTTCACCCTGAAAATACACATAGTCAGAAATAATGAGATTAGTTTTTCCCTTGCCGCATTTAGAAACCGTAAAGCGATTCTCATCAACATATCTCATACACACTTTCGCTATCGCTGAACCTAGCGGTACACGAGTCGTGCGCTCAAACAGGTCTTGTGACAAGTAAGCTAATTCGACGAGTTTCTCTGACAGATAGTCAACAGAAGCCTTTGGGGCGGGGTCGCAACCTTTCATTATCGTCGCAAGAGCAACCACATCCGTCATAAAGTCAGCTGAAACCTTCAGCTCCTTCCCTTTTAATAACAACACAATCGTATCAATCTCTGTCGCAGAGACGCCACCAAAACTAAAAGGAGGGTAATACTCAAGATTACTCCGGCTTGGGTTGCTTACGTGTTTTGTACTTAAAATATCCAGAGTCAATTCCACCCTACTTGTTCACTTAAAATAAGACTACCACGACCAAATAAAGAGTCACAACTTCATTTGAATATCTGTGGGAGAGTAATAAAGTTTCATACCATGACCGCCTTTAGTTAGAGCTTTGCAGCAGGTAAAATCCTTTGCTGAATAATAAAGTGTCATACTGAAATGAAAATAAGCTCCGCGAATAAGCTTATCCATAGTAATAAAATATCATACTGGCATGGGCTTATTGGTGTTTCCTATCGCGTTAATTCTTCGAAAAAAGCGTCCCTTAGAGAGATTTCATCAGCGCTCATTTCGTCTATCAGGGAATGAATTTGAGAAATGTGTCCGGCAAAAGATTCGTCGTCAGATGGACGTACCTTTTCCAACTGTTCCCTGATATTTCCCAGCGCAGCAAGGTTAATATTGCAGCGCTCCAAATCTAATACCTGCTGTTTAGTCGCGGCCATCGTATTTCCTATGCGTTTGTTAAGTCTTCGTCTAGCGCTTCCAATGGAGTAAGCCCATCTTTAAAAGACGAATACCAACAGAAAATACCAGTACCTTTTTCAAGAGGTTCGCCAGAGTAAAAAGTGTTATCTCTTTTTAGGTTTTCTTCGTTCAGTTCTGCAAACCATTTTTCAAACCGAGTAAATTCATCATGCGTGAGATTTTTTAGACTTGCTTCATCATTTGGATAGTACGCTATCAATGGCATGCTCATGTCTCCTATGCTCTCTGCGTTAGGCAAATTGCGTTATCAGAACGCGGTTCAACTGACATCGCAGGAGAACCAGAATCTGCCGCACACTGGATTTTTAACTTATTTTCATCATCAATAGCAACATGAAATTCGACACCACTTGCCAACTTAAAAACCACTTTTTCATGTTCTTGCTCAATAATTTGCGGCATCAATTATTCCCATCCAGTTTTGTTCAGTTTATCCCAATCTTCAAAAGCCATATCTGGTGTAGCTTGAGGTTCAGCGAAGAAGTCGCATTGCAAACATTTAACCATGTGCAGGCCACTTTTTCGGCCACTGCCGTCACGGTCAACAAATGGGCCTACGATGACTCTGCCTGAATCTTCTGAACCGCATTGTTTACAATCTTTGCGCTCACGATACGGAGTACCCATGTTGTCTCCTATATCAGCTTACTAACGCACGAACACGCGCTAGCGCTTCGTTAATCACCGTCTGAGGCGCTTTCTCAATAAACTTGATGCCTCTATAGGCATAATCAATTGTCTTTACCTGTTGGCAGAGAACAACACCTTTCGTTTGCGTTTTATCGCCAAGGTTAACTTCAAATCCATGCCCTCTTACCGTCGAAGTGATCGGGGCAACCAAAGCAAGTTGGATCTGCTTGTTGAATGGCTCCGGTGACAACACCAAAGCTGGCCTTTTATGGGCTTGCTCATGACCAGCAGATGGATCGAAATCAGTGAAAACAATGTCACCACGAACAGGAATATACTTCTTAACCACTACAGCGCCTCTTTCCCAACGGGTGAATCGTTCAACCACGCCTTATCATCATCATCCAAAGTCATTGTCTCGGGACTGCACTGAGCCAGCAGCTCATCAAGTGAATACTCAAGCTGTCGCATAGGCTCAATGATAATCCGACCATTTTCTGTTTTAACGTCAATCTTTTCGTTAACGTCAAGATCCAATTCCTTCAGCAACACAGCAGGGATAATAACCCCTTTTGAATTACCATACTTGCGAATTACAGTTTCCATAAATAACACCTCATATACTAACATTGTATATACATTAACACAATACATCAATGTTGCAACTACGTTATAACTCATTTTTGTAAGTCTTCAGTTACGACGCAATTGTTAGTAATAATTGCGCTTTTAAATACGCACATTCTAATTCAGGAACCCAGACTAACGGAAATCCAATGAAAATAAGGGGTTTAGGCTACTTGGTAGGAAACGTTTGAAGTGAGTGTGAATCTATATTACTCAGTATGACACTTTAATACTTAGTATGAGACTTTATTACTCTCCGACAATATCGTCGTTCATTGCGCTTAACAGCAGGCGCTTTTCCTTAGGTATACTTTCTTACTTACCCTTTATACACTTTTTCTAAAATCTCAGTCGCCTTGTTAAACGAATTTTAATCCTTTGCTCCACAACAATATAGTATATCTAAATACAGTTGTAAACTTATTTGTCATTATGATAATTCGCGAGCGAGGTTAGATCCTTGATTGCTGTGTTAGTATTCTGGAACTTTCAAATGGATTTGAATAAACAGATATGGATATCTTTGAGTTTTCTACAGCGGAATTTCAGCGTATAACGCATGACGTAAAAGTGAGTAACGCCTACGCCCATTATCTTCGCAATAGCGAAAGCGTTTTTTCACCGACCAGTCTTGAGCGCCGTTATTTAGAACATGTGGCATGCATTTCTACCCAGGCGACAGAGGCGCAATGGGACGAGTCTCTGTCTCATTACCATTTGATGCAAGATATTCTCAATAGGCTAACCAAAAAAAAGGAGGTTACCAGTAAGCAAGAACACCTCTTACACACCTATATCGCGAGGGAACGTGAACTACTTCTCTCATTTAACATTAACGCTAAACAACGGGGATCGAGTTTCTTTCTCCCTTACTTTGCCGAGGATGCTACCCCTACAATACTTGAAAGTGAAACCTGCTTAGCTTCCGACGAAGGGATGTCTAAAGCACTCATAGGCAAGTTAACCTTCACTTCCCAAAACCATGGGGGCGCTATCGACTTCTCAAAAAGCCTGACCGCCACTATCACTACCAACATTGAAAGTTTATCGCTAGCCGGTTACGAGAGTGACCTTTACTTCTCAGTACAGGAAAACAACCCTATTCGTGAAGCGCTGCTTGATTGCTGCGACATGCACCTATCGTCTAACTGGGTAGAGGATGAAGAAACCTTAGGGGAATTACTTTTCCGTGTACTAGGAATAATATTGGATGACTCAACAGAAAGTAAAGGCGTTAAACACTTTATTGAGCTTAAAACGCCCAGCCTTGTCGCTGGGTGGCACGATATTCCCGCAGAATATGAAATTTCTTTCTCTACTAAAAATAACGCTGTAGAACCCCTGTATATCAACAGGCTTTGTCAAATAGCTAAAATGCCATTGTAAAAAGACACATTTTTATTACCCCTTGTGGAGCGGTGTTTTAAGGCGAACATGGTATATTTATAGTGAGCCTTTTGGTGGCACTATTCTTTCGAATCCTTTTGGGTAGTGTCGGGCTTAGAGAGGTACGCCACTGCCTTTCTAAGCCCTCAATTGTGTTTTTTTTCAATCTTTACTCTTCACAAGTTTCCCCCCTTAATGTAATATCGTTATCAAGATGCAGTTGAAAACTTCACTTACACGTTAAGAACGTGGGTATTTCCGGTACCTATTTCTTAAGTGGGGTTTTGCGCAATCAATTCATGGACGAATTTATAAATACTGGTTGGCCTCAAGTAGCCGACCGGCATGTCCCCAAGCTAGAAGCCGGTGGACTTTGACCATAACAGGTGGCAATTATGATAAAACAGACAAGCAAGGCAGCTTTGGAATGTAATTTATCTTATCGATTAGAGTTGATCTCCATTAATGAATGGGAAGCCTTTTATTTAAAGATGCCAGAAGTTGGCGAATGGATAAAAGATAACGATTACGATCACTTCGACGATATGATTGAGAACATCAAACTGGCCTGTGAAGAGCACGAAAACACGTTAAGACGCTTCTTTACGCGTTTAAGCCGTGGGTATGAAGTTGGTAAAGCAATTGAAATGCCTGAGCAGCGAGATGATAAATTCCATAACATCCCTATTGAATTCAAAGGGAACTACTATGAGTGCATCAATGACCTGATGCGCGAGCATTCGACGAGCCGTGATGAAGTTATTCGAAAGATGCGCTCTCGAAAATGTAGTTTTGACGCTGCCCTTTTCTTAATTGATGCTGATTTTGCTGAGAAAAAGAAAATGGAGTCCACCAGTCGCCCTAGCGGTGCCAGTGAGTCTGCGGTAGCGAAGAGAAAGAAAATCGGGTGGCCAGAATCTTATCTAAACTACCTTTTCTTCTCAAACAGCGACATTGTTAACCTATCGGAAGAAATGGGCATTAATCCGGCTTACCTACTGTCTCTCAAGCAGGCTGGGTATTCGATGGAATGGGCTACAAAGACCCTGAAATCCATCCCTGAGGACGGTGTTGAAGGCATTTTAGAAGAAGAGTTCGCTCGACGTATCTTTGCTGGTTGGGATTATCAAATTGCTATACGTCCGTTTAAGCCTATTTCATTAGATGGTGAAGAGTATCCTTCTCCAATTGACATGCTTCAAGCTCTCGCAGAGTCGTTTAAGATAGCGTTAAGCCGTTTTGAGAAAGGCGAAGATGTTTTTGAGGTCTTAGGAATTAAACCTATTGTCATTAATGATAATAGTAAAACAATGTACTTCTCGAATATGGATACCGTGAGCACTCATTATAAATTTGAAAAAGCGAATTTATGTTCACTGGTGAACACTGGCGTGCCAATCGATGAAGCCGTGAAACTAGATCCTAGAGCGGTTTACCGTGTAGGCGGGGTATGCTTCAAAGATTTCGAACATGCCTGCGAGTATTACGGGGCTGACAAAGAAGCGGTTGCACAAGCACTTAAAAACCCGAATGCTTCTAAGTTTGATACATTTTCTAAACTTGGTAACTCGCCTTTGTTGGCAGCACTTGGCTAAGCTCAAGCAAAAAGAATCAAGCCCCATCACCTTATGGTTATGGGGCTTTTTTTTAGTGTGAACGGTGGTGAGAGCGCATGAGTGCTTTGAGCGGTAAACGCACACTGCTGGTTTTCACCTTTTTATCTAAAGCAACCCACTGCGTCACTGGACGCTTAGTACGTGGATGGTAATAGGTAACCTTGGCTTCGTACCCGTTTTCACGACATGTAAAGCTAGGGGAGTCAGAATGGTCATCTCCCGCTACCTTCGCGTGAGTTGTCACTGCCCCCGTTGCCGCGCCACTAATCGTCATTAGAACAGCTCCGGCTCCCGAACCAAATCCTGAACCGATAAGACCGCCAGCCAAAAGACCAATGGCCACCTTGCCATCTTCAGTCATTTCAAAATTCTCAGAACAGACTTCACTTGCCTGCTGGATCATCTCCACACGTGCATCAACGTAGCTGGACTTATTTCCATCGTGTCGGTCATGATGACATGGGGAGTAGAATGACACCCTGCAACTACAAGGGCAGTACCTACGATAATTCCCAACAAACTCTTTTTCATATTCATTCCTTTGAACGCGTTAAACCAAATCATAATGATAAAAATCAACATTAATCCTATCATAATTATCAAAATAAAAGACTGAGCGGGTGGTGTACAAGAATTTAATGTCGGCTTGTCATACATTGGGCGTGAAATGATAGAATATAGCTATAAACCTTACGAATAAACACGACCTCCCCTATAGGCGGCATAGGTCATACAACAGGAAGTCCCCATGAAGTACAGCACCTTTAACCCTGTAGCAAACAATGCCTTATTAGAACCGATGTTCTTTGGTAATTCAGTTAACGTGGCACGTTATGATCAGCAAAAATACTCTGTTTTTGAAAAGCTGATTGAAAAACAAATATCGTTCTTTTGGCGTCCAGAAGAAGTGGATGTATCCCGTGATCGCATAGACTTTCAAAAGCTCACTGACGCAGAGAAGCATATCTTCATTTCTAACCTTAAATACCAGACATTACTGGACTCTGTTCAAGGTCGAAGCCCTAACATTGCATTCTTACCGATAGTCTCTTTACCCGAGCTTGAGACGTTTATAGAAACATGGAGCTTCTTTGAAACTGTTCATTCACGGTCGTACACACACATCATCCGCAACCTGTTTAACGACCCCCAGTCAGTGTTTGAGGACATTGTGATTAACGAAGAAATTAAAAAGCGTGCAGCTGACGTTTCAAAGTACTATGACGACTTAATTTTCGCCACTCAACTTTATCAAACCCAGGGCGAAGGTGTATTTGTAATTGAAGGCGAACAGCATGTCATTAATATGCGTGAACTGAAGAAAAAGCTCTATCTGTGCATGATGTCGGTAAATGCTTTGGAAGGGATCCGGTTCTATGTATCGTTCGCCTGTACCTTTGCATTCGCTGAACGTAAAATGCTCGAAGGAAACAGCAAAATCGTCAAGCTCATTAGCCGCGATGAATCGCTTCATCTGACCGCAACTCAGCACGTTATCAATATTTGGAAAAAAGGCGCAGATGACCCAGAAATGTTAGAAATCGCTAACGAGTGTGAGCAAGAAGCGATGGGTATTTTCAAATCAGCAGTAGAACAAGAAAAGGCATGGGCAAAATACCTGTTTAAAGATGGCTCAATGCTGGGTTTAAACGAAGTTATCTTGTCTCAATACATAGAATACATTGCGAATGAGCGCTTGAAGGTAATCGGCTTTGGTACGCCGTTTGACACCAAATCCAACCCTTTGCCATGGATGAACAATTACCTTAACTCAGATAACGTTCAGGTCGCGCCTCAGGAAGCTGAAATTCAAAGTTACCTTGTTGGACCAGCGGGGGCATTTGAACGAAAACCTACGGTTTTGAATCCTGTGGCACCCTCGAAACCGTAGGTTTCCGTCAGATAGCCGCTAACCCGGCATTTGCCCTTAAAACTTGGTCATCTTTGGAACATTACTGAATATTCAATGCTGTGACAGCCTTTTTCATAGCGAACCCTGGAGTTGTTTGAATTGTCCTAGGATCATCGCCTTTTCCTGAAGAATTACCTTGTTCTCATCGGTCAGATACGTCACTTTATCCTGGATGGTTTTCACCTCGGTTTTGGTGGCCTTCAAAGCTTGGGATAACACGGCCAATTCCTTATCGACATCTGCTTTCTGAGCAGTGAGAGCTGCTATTTTTTCTGCCAATTGCTCATTTTTATGCTGGTATTCCTGGTTCTTCGTCATGGCGTCTTCAAGGTCGCGCTTCAGGTTCTGGGTCTCATCTACCTTTCCGTTCAAATCCCTGTTTAGCGTCGCATTGGTCTGTTCAAGTTTATCTGCATTGCTTTGTAACTGCGCATTGGCATCAAATAACTCGGACACTCTTGACTCAGCCTGGTCGAACCGGTGTTGCAGTTCCTGCATCTGGTCTTTCAACCCCTGGGTATCGATCCGGAACTGTTCGCGTTCTTGCTGACGGTCTTCGGCAGTGCGCTGCTGATAATGTTCAAAATGATCGCGGATGTCCTTATTTTCCTGCTTAAGTTCCGCAATACTTTCCTTTAATTCAGCGGTTCGCACAATGGCTTCGTCTCGTTGGGCCTCGGCTTTGACCACGCTGATACGCACATCTTCCAGAGACTTGTCTAACGCGCTTTTTTCTTTGTTCTGCCGTTCAATCTGGCTCTCAAGATCCTGTTGTCGGGCAGTAAGTTGCGCGATGGTGTTTTTGGAATCGGCCAATTCTTTGCGGAGTTCTTTATTTGACGCCTCAAATTCCTGACGGGTCTCCTCAATACGGTGGTCGGCCATCTGCTGTACCCGCTCGTGGAGTGATTTCACTACCTCCACCAGGTCATTCGGGAGTCCACCGATATCGGCTACCTCTCCGTTGTCTGATCGCCAACGCTTGAGCAGCGGCGCGATGGTGCTTTTGCTGCCGGTGCCCATATGTTCCCGCACTCGATCCACCGTAGGCTCCTGGCCTTGGGTTTTGATGGCTTCGGCGGCTTTGGCGACATCGTGGTAAGTGACTCCGGCGCGTGCCATAGGGAGATTTCCTCTCAAACTATTTAGTAACGTATTATGTAACACGTAATATAACATTATATTTATGCTTATCAAAGTTTCTTGAGTTTCAATTGTTAACCTTCGATAATAAATGTTATCGTTGGTTATGGTATTAAGCTGAAAATCTTCTGCTTGTAACGCCGGTACATAGCCGCCTTTCTGGTCACACCGATAGGAATCCAATTCATGAACACCAAACCACCCAAAATGGCCACCGACTTAGCATTACGTAATGAGGAATCGAACCAGATTGCTCATCGGGAATCCGAGTCACTGCGGCACTACCTCCAGGCGGCCACCTCCGATAACACCCGCAAGGCCTACCGATCCGCCATTCGCCAATTTGAGAAATGGGGTGGCCGGTTGCCGACTGACCGAGATACGGTGGTGCGCTATCTGCTCGCCAGGGCCGAATCGCTCAACGCCCGGACGTTAGATCTCCACCTCACCGCCATTAGCCAGTGGCACCATTACCAAGGCGTCACTGATCCGGTGCGCGATCCCCTGGTGCGGAAAACCATGGAAGGCATTCGTCGCACTCATGGCCAACCCAAACGCAAGGCCAAGGCCCTACGCCTGGAACACATCGCACAAATGGTGGATTACCTGCGGTGTTTGCCGGATAGCAAAAAGAAGCATAGGGATATCGCCCTGGTGTTGACCGGCTTTTTCGGCGCTTTTCGTCGCAGCGAACTGGTGGCCATTCAAATCAGTGATCTGAATTGGGAGCCGGAAGGCCTGATCATCCGGTTGCCGCGCTCCAAAACGGATCAACAGGCGGCAGGGCTGGCCCGCGCCTTACCTTTCGGTACGCCAGGTTGTTGTCCGGCTAAAGCAATCAAGGCCTGGATGGATAGCGCTGAGATTGATAGCGGCCCGCTCTTTAGGCCGGCTAACCGCTGGGATCAGGTGACGCCCAGGCCTCTGAACCCAGGGGCAATTAATGACTTGCTCAAAACCCTGGGCAAGGCCTGTCAGTTCGACTTCGTGCCCGAGTTGAGCAGTCACAGTTTTCGCCGCGGCCTTTCCACTTCGGCGGCTCGAGAACGGGTAGACTTCGAGCTGATCAAGAAACAAGGCGGCTGGAAAAGCGATGCAACGGTCTGGGAGTACATCGAAGAAGGCCAGCAACTTTCGAATAATGCCTCGCTGATATTGATGGAAAAGTTGGTCACGCTGATCGACCCCGTATAACCCGACAAATCACGAATCCCACTCTCAATTCATCTTTGCGTCTCCAGCGCTGCCCGTATCGCTTTCGCCAGATCCTCGGGCTGGCCCTTGCCCCAATAATGCAGGAAATAGTAGGAAGGCGTTTCACCGGTCATATGGTTGTGCAGCGCCACGATGTGGATGCCCGCCTGACGCAGCGCCCGCATCACCGGCTGGATCTCGTCCGCGGTCATGGCAAAATCCCCATCGACGACCGCCTGCTTCTCATTCCCGGAGAAGGCGGCCCAGGTGGACAGGCCCATGGATGCGCCAAATTCCACACCGTGCATTCTGGCGCTGCGCCCGAACGTGAATTTCAGCACCTGCCCGTTAAGGCTGCCCTCGGCATCCAGAATCTTTTCCAACGTCTTGGTGTTGTATTTGCCGGTGATATCGGGCACATCACCCGGAAATCGTTCTTGCGGTACGGGATGCTTTTTACGCACTTGTTTAATGGCATCCCACATGGCCTTAACGCCTTCGGCGAGTGACTCGGCGTTTCGTCCATGGCCGCCGATGTGCATAAAGTAAACCGGCGGACGGTCGAACACGAAATGGTTGTGCAGCGCGGTGATGTCCAGGCCGTGGGCAAAGGCGGCGTCCATGGCCGGGGTGATTTCATCCTCAAACACCACCGTATCCCCCATCACCATAACACCACCCTCCGGCAAGGCCTTGAACGCGGCCCAACTCCCGAGGCCCGCCGGCGGCGGGAACTTCATACCGTCAACGGTGACGGGCACGTCGTCGCGCTTCCAGCCGATACGCACCACGCCATCAGGTTTGGCCGTTGCCTGGGTGCCAGCCGCCTGGCCAATGGCCTTATCATCGAGGCGGCCGGAATCGTCGGCCATTGTTATGGATGCTTGAATGAATAAAGCGCACATTAGAATGAATGCTCGAAGCGGAGACATTGTCATGGCTATTCCTCTTTTTTTGTTGCTGTGAAACATTTTTGGCTGTATTGGGGGGTTACGCCGCCGGGGCGCCTGCAAATAACAGATGGTACACAATACCCAGCAGTGCGCTGACTAAAATCATCGGCAACATGCCCACCTTAAAGCGCAACATAGCGATAAAGGCGCCCGCGGCCAGCGCGACGCTGACAATGTGGATGCTGCCCCAGGCGGGTATCAGCAGTAGCATACCATAGGCCCGTACAGTTTCAACCTCGTTAAAGGCGACGTGCACCGCGAACCAGATGGCGAGATTCAGCATCACGCCCACCACGGCCGCCGTGACCGCCGACAGCGCCGCGCTCACCGCCTGGTTGCCGCGCAGTGTTTCCACATACGGCGCGCCCAGGAAGATCCACAAAAAGCAGGGAACGAAGGTGACCCAGGTGGCTAAAACCGATGCCAAGATGCCTGCTGTGAAGGGGTCGAGCGTTCCCGGAGCCCGGAAGGCCCCCATAAAGCCCACGAATTGCACCACTTGGATCAGCGGGCCGGGTGTAGTTTCCGCCATACCCAGACCATCCAGCATTTCCCCCGGTGCCAGCCATCCATAGTTTTGTACCGCCTCCTGGGCCATGTAGGCCAGCACCGAATAGGCGCCACCGAAGGTGACAACCGCCAGTTTGCTGAAGAAAAGCCCAATCTGGGTGAACACATCCTCATAGCCCAAGGTCACAAGCAGGGCGACAAGTGGCGCAAACCACAGCGGCAGCCAGACGGCGAGCACCTTGAGTGCCCGCCCCCGTGACGCCCGGGTATGGCTTGCCGCGCCGCCCTCCATCATGGCATCAATCGCACGCCCGGCGTCCTCGGGGGTATCGTGCCCCTTGATGACCACAAAGCGTTCCGGATCGACATGCCGACCCAGCAGACCGATCAATCCGGCGGTAACGATTACGATCGGGAAAGGCACGGCAAAGAAGAAGATCGCCACGAAAGCGGCGACCGCCAATGCGTACATGTAGGCGTTCTTGAGGACGCGCTTGCCGATGCGGATCACCGCCTGGATCACGATCGCCAGCACGGCCGCCTTGATACCGAAAAACAGGGCCTGCACCAGTGACGCTTCCTGATATCCAGCGTAGAGCAGACTGAGCACCAGAATGCTGAGAAAGCCCGGCAGCACGAACAGGGCGCCCGCAACCAGTCCACCCTTGATGCCATGCAGCAGCCAGCCGATATAGGTGGCCAGTTGCTGGGCTTCAGGTCCGGGCAGCACCATGCAGTAATTCAGCGCGTGCAGGAAGCGGCTCTCACTGACCCATTGCTTTTCATCCACCAGAATACGGTGCATCACCGCGATCTGGCCGGCGGGACCGCCAAAGCTCAGGATGGCGACCCGCAACCAGACACGCACGGCCTCCCCGAAGGTGATGTAATGGCCGAAAGCATTGAGGTTACCAGCGGTCGCATCCCTGGTGATTTGATTGGACCCGCTGCTTGGCGGTGCAGATGAAGTTGACGGTTCGTGCATGGTTATTGTTCCTTAACGTGAGTGACCAACAGGCTGTCGAAAACCTGATTGGCAGCTTGTAATAATTGATCATCATCGCTATGGGTTTCGCGCAGCCCTATCAATACACACTCGACCCCGGCGGCCTCCGGCGGCTGATGTCCCCCCACATCGAGGTAGTGCACGAGTTTTCCAAGCCGGAGTAGCGCGGGTGAATCCAGGTCGAAGCTCGCCAGCAGCGTTTCGAAAGTGACTTTTTCTTCCACGTGAGTAAAGGTCGCCCCATCGAAATCGAACCCCAGCGCCTCATCCGGGCAGTCGTCCGGCGAGGCCAGCCATAAAAAGCGTGCGGATGGATCGATGAAGCGGCCAATCAGCCAGGCACTGGCCAAACGGTCCACCCACGGCCGACGCCGCGTCGCCCAGAGCCTGCCTTGATAATCGGCTCGATCAAGACGGCGGATTGTGCGAGGTTCGGGCTGCGGCTCATCGGGAGACAAGACCCGGTTGGCATCGCTTTCCAGCTGTTTCAGAGCCGTATCGATTCGATCCCGCGCGGCACCGGGGAAAAAATCGATGGCTGACAGTCGCGTGAAGCTTTTGCGCAGTTTGCGTGTTTCCTTCATGACCTCCATGGCGGTTTCCGGCAAGAGCTTTGCCCGCAGGTCCGCCATCGCCGAGTCCAGCGACTCATAGTCTTCCGAGCGATCGAATAGCGGGGGGAACGCTTCGGTTTCAGGATCATTAGCGTGCAGTACATGGGCGGTCCCGCCACTATCACGGACATCCTGGGCAATTGCCTCTAGCTTTTCGGCATGATCAGAGATGGCTGGCAGTAGATAGACGCCATCACGCAGCGAAACGGCCCCCAGGGCTTTGATGGCGCGCCATGCCCGCATGCGCACGGTGGCGTTTTCAGTGGGGAGTGAAAGTATCAGCAGTATCCAGGACATGCGTAGATCTTAGTACATATATGTTATAAACTCTACACATTTTTAAACCGAATAACCCCTGGGCAAGAGCGATTGCCTTTAAAGGCGGTGATGCACCTTTAAATACCGCATCCATCAATAAAAACAGCGCTATAGCGCAGTTGGCGTGACCGGAGCCAAGTGAGGTCCTATGACAGCCAAAGAGCAGTTCTTAACCGATCAGCAGCGGTACCAACCGTTAATATTGCCGCAACGATTCTCCGATGAGGAAATGGTTCGCGATTGGACGCTAAGCCGTCGTGATTGCGAGGTCGTCAACAAGTATCGCAAGCAATATCGCCTGGGATTTGCCATCCAACTGTGTGCCATGCGCCTCTATGGCCGGTTTCTAAACCAGCTCCATGATCTTTCGCCACGAGTGATCAGCTACCTGAGTAGTCAACTCGATCTTCCTCCTACGCTAACGGTGGAAGTGCCCGAAAGAGAAGCCACGGTGTTGGAACACCGGAACAATATCCTCAAGTACCTGGGCTTTCATCGGTTTGACGACAAAGTGGAAGCAGATCTGGACCGCTGGATTGAAGAACATGCCCAACAGGGACTGCTTCCGGATGAACTTTTTCACCGGGCAGAACGCCACCTTCTGTTGAAACGTATTGTTTTACCTGGCCCCACGACGATCGAAAGACAGATCATCCGCATATGTAACCAGGTACACGCTCAGCTTTTTGAGCAAGTGTTTGATCAGATGTCGCCGGAATTACGCGATGCCATTGACGATTTGTTGCAAGCCACCGACGGCAATCAACGAACCTACTTCAACCAACTCAAAGAGTACCCGCCGGGTGCGAAAATATCATCACTGAAACGCTATTTGGAACGCTATGACAATCTGGTGTCCACCGGCATTAATGAGTTCGAAGAAAAGGTCATTGATACCGCTTTTCTTAACTACCTGTACCGACTGACCAAGCGTTACAGCGCTAAGGACATGAAGCGCTTCAAGGACCATAAGCGCTATGCATTGATGATTTGCTTCCTGTTGGAATCCCGCAAGATCCTGTTGGATCATCTGGTCAAAATGCATGATCAGTACATGACAGAGCTATGCCGGCAAACCAAAAACAGCCACGACAAAAAACACAAGGAGTTTCGCAAGCGCCAAAAGAAAGCCATCGATGCTGTGCTTGAAACCACGCATGTTTTGCTGGAATGGCCGGATGAACAGCCATTGTACAAGAAGGACTTGTGGCAACGCATTGACGAGAAACATCTGCTGGCATCCATTGACGACCTGCACATTTTTAAACGCCTGGAGGAACGCGGCTACTGCGATTTGTTGCTGGCCCGTTATCCCAGTTTACGAAAATATTTTGCCGACTTTATCCGGTTACCATTTGAAGTGGCTAAAGGTTCCGGGCCGCTGATAAAAGCTATTGAGTTCGTCCGGAAATTGGATGATGGCGACCTGAAAAAGCTACCCGAGAACACACCGACAGCATTCATTCCCCGCGAACTACGCCGCACCCTTAAAGATCAAGCCGGTAACATCAATCGCAACGTTTGGGAAATGGGATTGGCTCTCGCTATGAAAGACGCCTTGCGTTCCGGCGATTTGTACTTGCCGCAGAGTAAGCAGCATGTTTCGTTCTGGGATCTCACCTTAAATGAACCCAGTTGGGATGAAACCAGACAGGCTGTCTATACCGAACTTCAACAGCCTCCACCGCACGAAGTTCGAGCCGCCATTTCAACGCAGTTCCACGAATCAGTCTCTGAAGCGAAAAAGCTGTTCGGCCTGGACAACTTCGCGGAAATTCAAAACGGCCGATTGAAACTCAAACGTGATGACAAGCTCGAGGTCCCGGATAAAGTCAACCAACTGCAAAAAGTGATCGATGCACATATGCCCAGCATACGTATCGAACAGCTTCTGATGGAAGTAGATCAAATGACACATTACAGCCGTCATTTTGTCCCTATCCAGCACCATCAATCGCGCCCCAAAGCCTTTTACAAAAGCCTGATGGCCGCCATTATTTCGCAGGCCACCAACCTGGGTGTCGTATCCATGAGCAATAGCGTTAAAGGTGTGACCGTCGATATGCTCCGGCATATCCTGCAATACTATATTCGAGAGGAAACCCTGATCAACGCCAGTGCTGAAATTGTGAATCAACACCATGAGCTGCCGTTGAGTGCGGTGCACGGCACCGGTACATTGTCCTCATCGGATGCGCAACGCTTTAAAATCCGCGCCGACAGCCTGTTGGCTTCTTACTATCCCCGCTACTACGGTTATTATGAAAAAGCCATCGGGATCTACACCCACGTTTCCGATCAATATTCAGTGTTCAGCACCAAGATTATTTCCTGTAGCCCGCGTGAAGCGCTGTATGTTTTGGACGGCCTGCTGGAAAACAACACGATTCTGAAAATCCGGGAGCACACCACCGATACACATGGCTATACCGAAATCGTCTTCGCACTCTGTCATTTGCTCGGATTCTACTTTATGCCGCGCATTCGGGATCTCAAAGATCAGCAGCTTTACCGTATTGACAAAACCGTCGATTACGGCGACCTCAACCATTTACTCACCAAAACAGCCGATCTGGCCATCATTGAGGAACAGTGGGAATATATGATGCGAGTGGCGATTTCACTGAAGCAGAAAACTGCGCCAGCACACGTCATCGTCCAACGATTAACCAATAGTTCACCTTCGGATCGCCTCACCAAAGCCTTTACGAACTTGGGGCGGATTATCAAGACCGAATACATTCTGCGGTACCTGACTGACAAAGAACTCCGTCAAACCGTCCAACGGCAACTGAATAAAGGGGAATACCGACATAAACTGCCGCGCTGGATATTCTTTGCGGATCAGGGTGAATTCACCACAGGCGACTATGAAGAAATCATGAACAAGGCCAGTAGTCTCAGCTTTGTGTCCAATGCCATTCTGTACTGGAACACCATCAAGATAAGCGACATTGTGGAGCAGCTTCGGCAGCAAGGGGAGGAAATCGACGACGAGACCTTATCTCATATCTCGTTGTTGCCCTATAAGCATGTGTTACCCAACGGTACATACTTTATTGAAGATGAGGAGAAGGGATGATTCGCCGGAAACCTACGGTTTCGACGTGGTCACTGGGTTCAAAACCGTAGGTTCTCGTTCAAATGCCCCCGCGGGTCCTTGTTGGCCAAATTGAAAGCTCGGTGTCAGAATCAGACTTTGAAGATTTTGAACTTTAAAACGAAAATACTTTAGAAATGCGGCACTGCATGGTGCCGCCCTTCTCTTTCTACCGGTTCTTTTGTTTTTGTGTCATCTGCTTAAAAAACTCAGCATTAGTTTTAGAACCACCCAAGGCATCTATCAACCACGCAATTGCATCCACCTCAGACATAGTGCTAACTATTTTCCTGATTATCCAGTTTTTGTTTAACTCTTCCTTACTCATCAATAACTCTTCACGGCGGGTACCAGAGCGACCAATATCGATTGCTGGGAAGATTCTTCGCTCAGATACCTTACGTGACAGGTGCAGTTCCATGTTACCTGTACCTTTAAACTCTTCGAAGATAACCTCATCCATCTTAGAGCCGGTATCTACCAACGCTGTCGCGATGATTGATAAACTCCCACCATTTTCAATGTTTCGAGCAGCACCAAAGAAACGTTTAGGTTTGTGTAAGGCATTTGCATCCACACCACCAGTCAACACCTTTCCTGACGATGGCACTACGGTATTGTAAGCGCGAGCTAAACGAGTGATGGAATCAAGAAGAATAACCACGTCTTTTTTATGCTCAACGAGGCGTTTGGCTTTCTCAATAACCATTTCTGCAACTTGAACATGTCGGCTTGGCGGTTCGTCAAATGTGGAAGCCACTACTTCACCATCTACCGAACGCTGCATCTCAGTTACCTCTTCAGGCCGTTCGTCTATTAGAAGTACAATTAGGTGGCAGTCAGGGTTGTTCTTCGCTATCGACTGGGCGATAGTCTGCAACAACATGGTTTTACCCGCTTTAGGAGGGGCAACAATCAACCCCCGCTGGCCTTTACCTATGGGTGAAGATAAGTCAATGATGCGAGAGGTAAGGTCAGCTTTACTGCCATCCCCGCGCTCCATAACCAGGCGCTCATTAGCATGAACAGGAGTTAAGTTTTCAAACGCGGGTTTATTCTTGGCGCTTGCAATCGGATCGCCGTTTAGCGTGTCCATTTTAACTAAGGCGAAGTAACGTTCAGAATTACGGGGCGGTCTTATTTTACCAGCGATAGTGTCGCCGTTTCTAAGATGGTAGCGTTTTATTTGAGTAGGAGAAACGTAAATGTCGTCTACACCGGCCAGATAAGACATCTCGGTTGAGCGCAAAAAACCAAAGCCATCAGGAAGTACTTCTAAAGAACCTGTGCCATAAATAGGTTCGCCGCTTTTAGCATGGTGACTTAGAATTTTGAAAACAATATCTGTTTTCCGCTCGCGAGCTACACCTTCCAGCCCCATTAACTCCCCCATCTTAATTAACTCTTCAATCGGGAGTTTTTTTAACTCTGAAAGGTTCATTTTATACGCCTGTTATTATAATTCTGTTGGGAAAAGACTGTGTAAGACATTGTTTTTATGGTACTATATTAATTAACAATTATTTATTAACCGGATATTACCAGTTTAATATTATGATGTCTAAGAAACCAACTAAAAAACCAGATGAAGCACGTATACGTGGGTATTTATATCGAAACCTAGCCATGAGGGATTGGGCACGTAAGATGCTTTATCAAAAAGCAGTTGCTAAGTTTGAAGATGCCAAAATGATAAACAAGCTTTTGGATGAGTTCGAAGAAGAAGGAATGCTCTGTGATGCCCGTTTCGCTGAAGGTTACATCCGTTCTGCGCGAGACTACCGTGGTTATGGTCCCATCAAGACAAGAATGCGACTAATGGAAAAAGGGGTAAAAAACTCTCTGTTCGAAGATTATCTGTGCGAGAGTCATGACATATGGGTATTAAGGTGCTTTGAAGCTCGACAGAAGCGTTTTGGTGCCCTTCCTGACTCAGTTGATGATAAGTCTAAGCAATTTAGGTTTTTACAGCAGAGAGGGTTTAACGGCACTCAAATTAAGTTGGCGTTCTTTGATTCACTTCCCTTTGATGTAGATAGTATTGAATTGCCAGAAATTGAAAATCAGGAAGCTATTTCATTGGAGGATATTGTAGAGGTAACACGCGGGGTTGGTTAACCCGCGTCTTCGAATCTAAGAGCCGGTAGGCTGCTACTTACACTGATTATCTGTCGATATTTTATGTTTTTAAGCTGCAAGTCACTAGCATGTAAGTCTTCATCCACGCCGCAAACGGACATAAATCTTTCTTTAGAGTGATCTAGGTAGACCTTAAAGATCTCACCTTTCTTAGTTTTACAATACACCATCGATTAACTTCTAATAGGCATGATAGGCCGGACGTAAACTACACCCAGCCATTAATTTCAAATGTACGAGCTGTATACTCAGGTCATTGGGGTCGTTGACTGAAAATCTTCTTTAAGAAGGCGACCTATAGGCGTATTTAATAGCCCCGATAACTCATCAGACACGGCATTTCGTTTTGCTGCATTCTTTTTAAGCCAATCAAGGTTCGCGCCACTATTTGGTACATTTCGCTTGTGTGAAGGTACATCAAGCGTTTTCAATAAAGCATTTAGCTTATCGATCTTTTTCATTTAACTTTTCCTCATGGAAGTTGTATTTAATCCTTTGAGATGCCAGATTATCAAAATGAATGTTAGGCATCAAGTGTTTTTATTAATAACGTCTAATCTCATTGCTGTTAAGCCTAGCGAGTCGTTATCATAATGAGTTGCCTTGCGATATACTCGAACAGTTACCCCGCCTGAAGACTCTTTCACCTCGTAGGAGCGATGGCAATTAACCTTATTAATCTTCCCATCCAATTCAGTGCTAGCTATACATACGGCAGCAAAAGAAGGGCTGAGTATTACAGAGTCCCTTGGCTGAATTTCTTCTGAAGGAACGATATACACCTTATCAAGAAGGTTTAGGCTAAACACTTCGAGTTCGTCTACTAAATAGGTTTTAGATACACCCCCAGGCTTAATCACTCTTACAATATTGCTCAACCCTAACGGTGTTTTGACCGTGACCACTTCATGGGCATAGAAGCGCCCTATAGGATTAAGCTCAGACGCAGTTTCAAGTGACTCAACCTCTGCGACATGGTGAGGAAAGATTAACCTCGACACGCCTGCATCCCAGTCGGCAAAGACTGAATTACAAAATAGTAAGAAAAATAAAAGTGAACAACTTCTCATATAGCATCCTTGCTATAGCTCTAATTTAATAATTAGATATTAGGTTATCATGTCCTTAGAGAAAGCCAGCAATTCAGGGGGCGTATTTGAAATCAACAAATTACCGTCACCCCCTACTTAGCGCCAACCCAGCTAAATACCGACTGTGTTTTACCTCTAGGTGCAATAGTGTAGTCGCTTGTATAGAGTCTTGGTTGAGCGAATATTTGGTCAATATCTTCCATCACCTCATCAAGCCTTTTTCTCGCATCTTCATTGGTAATTCTTTTAACAGCAAAGCCATTTTTTAGTGCATGAGTTTGTTTTGTCCGGTCATTTTTAAACGCTTCCTTAGAGCGGTGAAATCCAAATCCATCGGATTCAACAAGGATAGTGTTAGCCAAATAAACCGAGCTACGAGAGCCGCTACTATCAACAACTTCTACTTTCTCGAAAGCGGAGATAAGCGCTAGGTCAAAGCGCCACTTCATTGCACCTCCGTCCAATATAAGTTCCGTTAATAGCATTCCGCCATCGCTGTACCGGCCGTATTTTTTCTCAAGCCGTTGGTGAACCGCCACGAAAGGATCAGTTGATGGCCACGGGCAATAACTATGTTCATCCCCCGTTTTCATAACACGGGAAGGCTTTGGCTTCTTTGTCTTAGCAGGTGGACTGTCGTTATGGGATGTATTTTCCTGACTTGCAGATTTCTGCGATTTTAATTCGCTAACACTCGACGCCCTTCTCTGATTATTAAAACCGCCCTGCTCTTTCAAGACCGCTTCAATTTGTTTTTTAGCGTGAACCCCGAGACCACTAATATCGTCCATGCTTTTAAAGCGCATACATCCTCACTGTGTAGTTTAAAATTTAGGGCTAATACGGTTAGCTTAATTCATTTTGATAATGCACTATGCCGACAACCATAACCGTTTTAAAATAGTTTCTGTGTTGTTTGCTTCGTTACTTCTTGTGATAAGTTTTTCCACAGAGACTACATAAGGAGATAGTAATCATGGCTCTAAAGAAAAACGAACAACTGTTAATCGACAGCATTCTTCAAACCGCAAAAATTGTACAAGGTATTGTTGGTAACGACATCAGTATGATAAACGAAAAGCTAGAAGAAATGCTAGCTGGATTTTATCAAGAGACCCAAAAGAAACTTATTCTTAGCGTTGATGACGACGGTAAAGTTTCTTACCGAGTGGCTGATTACAAATCTGATTTCGTGCGAACGCGAACCAACACTGAAAAAACACTGTTGTCATTAAAAGGCAAAATCAACTCAGTTCCTATCGATGTTAAAGTTGCAAAAGATGATGTCGAATTCACTAATGCAGAAGTAGCGGAAGCACTTAAAGAGCTAGCATCAATCGTCGCCAAAATGCCTGAAGAAATGACTCTGCGTGGTCATGCTGACTGGCCTCGTGACATACAGGCTATTTCAGATGAAGTTAAGCCGGAAGTGACTGAAGTCACTGATTTAGTCCCAGACACTGATGATATTGAAGGTGACGACGACCACACAGACACTGAAGCTGAGCAGACGTTAATTGAAAAACCGCGTGCCACACGCCGACATGTAGCGTCCTTTAATTCACCAAGCGAAGAATAGTAAACAAAAAAAGATTGCTTTAACTGAGTGTTAAGGCAATCTTTCTAACTTTTTCTGTGGTTTGATATACAGGGTACCCAGGCAAGTTAGCCCTTTTTGCAAATCTCATCCCGAAGACATTGAGCGGCAACTAACATACCTTCTGCCTTTTGAATTTGGCACTCAGCTTCACGTTTCATTTCTTCAGCTGCGCTTTCAATTTCCTTTATGGTAACCATAACATCTGTAACGTTAACACTCATAAAAAATCCTTTTTCTAATTTGTAAGGCTCCACCACTGAGCACAATTTTAAGCGATGCGATCGTAATCGTATCTATCTTCCGTAATAATCTCTGGTTCTTCTTGGCTAAGAAAATCTTCCAGTTCTTGTGATAAATCTTTGTTTTCAACAAAAGATGCCATTTGCTCTAACAGAGTTTCTAAACTCCACCCTTTTTGATGCCTAATGGCCTCTAAATAAACTAGTAAATCCATGATAATCAACCTCCTTGTAGTTACTATATGTATATCACGATAAGTAATCAGTTGAAGTTAGTTGAAACAGGTTGAAGTTCTATCCTTGCTGAAACTCTGATTTTAGCGCATTTTTATTTGTTTTCTATATCAGGTTAATCGAAGAGAGTTTATTTCTATTTTCGCCGCAAACTAAGGATGTAGTAAATATTATAATAATAGTCATATTAGGGAGAGCTATTTTTTATCATATTGATAATAATGGTTGTGCTTTTTCGCTTGTTTGCGTAATATAGACTAGGTAAATTTGTTGTGCGCACATCCCCTTCCCTAAAGGAGTTCTCGGGTACGTGTAGTATCATCTAATTTTAAGTAGTTATTTTATTAATAGATGACTTTTCGTCGGCCAAATAAAACGCCTTACGTAGACTAATTAACCAAAAAAAAGAGATTTTGATGAAAGATAGATTTTACCTTTCTTGTCTTCGGGATAACGTCGGCGGTAACGTAGCATGGCACTCATGTAACGGTGCCGGTTATGTTACCGATATAGCTAAAGCGGAAGTCTATTCACGTGAAGAAGCACAGGCAGCATGGAATTCTTTGAGAAGTTTCGATGTACCTATTTCAGCTGAGCATGTTGAACGCTTTTTAGTGGCCAAGGTGGATTGCCAACACATCCCCTCAACCACAGAGTTAAATCCTGATATCGATACATGGGTGGCTTATAAACGCGGCAGTTGGTCGGGCAATGATGTGTATTGGGTGACTGAATCAGGCATATCGGTAGAGTTCTCGAACCCAAAACTTTTTGGTTTCGATCAAGTAAAAGAATTCGACGGATACGATCTAATCTTCATTCCTTTCGATGTCGCCAACAAAGCAAAACGTTCTACCTTCGCCTATCGTCACTTTAAACGACGCACGATGGTACAAGGAGCAGGAATCAAACAACCTGACCATGTGAGACGAGAAAGAAGGACTCGGCGAACCACAGGTAAAGTCAAAATGAACTGTCCAGACTGCGGGAAAATCAATTGGCAATTCAACCCTCATGATTTCAATGGTTGCAGTTCTGATAACTGTAAATCAAAACAAAAAGATTGGGAACTGAGATATCTTGAATAGACTTGCAGTAATAATTTTTGTTGGGTTTCTACACCTCATAAACTCCCCTTCCGCTAATGCTGAAGGACACCCCAAGTGTTATAGGAACGCCTGTATTGTCTTTGATATTAACGAGAAAGGTAATGTGGCATTTCGATTTACGAAGTTGACCAAAAGAGATTTATTATGTGCTTTCAAAATCGATGGATTCTCTTACCGTATAAGGTTAAGTGGAGACAGTGAAACCTTCCATTTACGAAAAGGGTTTAGCAATACATCGGTAAGCTGGCGATGCGAATAAACATTATGTACCGACCCCCTGTTCTGGAGAGTAATAAATGTATAACGTAATATTCTGGGCGGCATTTTTAGCCATTGCCTTTCTATCACTAGCAATTACTACTTGCTTGGTACATCCACTTTCGAAGTACTTTAAAAACTCGCCATTATCTTCAGTAGTGGACATTGTATTGCTACCGGTCATAGCCCTAACCTTAATGGCATGCATAACCCATCTTTTGCCAGCTTACACACCGGTTGTGAAAATGAAAAACACTTCAGGACAGCAACTCGTGTTTGTTGGTGTACAGCATGTTGCTACTGAAGAGTACTATGGATCCGTTAACGCTCTTGTTACTTCCCTCAGGAATAAAGAGTTTACCGTTCTTCATGAAGGCGTTGGGAGCAGTGGTGACGTATCTATCACTCTAAAAAGCTGCGCAACCTCCAAAGTGGCAGCTTCATCATGGGGATTGGTTGTACAACCCACGTGCCTTGGTGAGTTGCATGCTGGAGACGTTTACGCTGACATAACCCAAGAAGAATTCAGTTCTTTATACACTGATTTTTTCCAAGCTGAGTTGGGAGTAAGTGAGGATGAAGCTAAATCACTTGTAGTTGATAAAGTTATAGAGATACATAAAAATAGAGACAGTCTTCTTAATGATTTCACAAGCTATTTAGGATTAAAAATAGCGTCTTTGAAGGTGACACTATACTACTGGTCAATCGACTCTGACATTGAACCACGTGAGGAAGAAGATCCTGTAATCATGACGGCAAGAAACATAAAGCTTGCACAATACATTTCAAGCAGAAAAAATGCCGCCACTATTTATGGACTTGATCATCTCCCAGGAGTTATTAAAGAACTTCGTAAAAACGACTCTACTTGGAGCGTTGAGATTATTGACCGCATTAGGGTATTATGATAATTTATCAAAATGATAAAAAGTTACACACCAAGCTCTAATGAATCTCTCGACTGGCTGTTTACCAACGAGACAACCATTATAAACCAACATAGCCATTTTAAGATTACTCTTGATGCTGGCTCGTGGGAAGCGCCCACCAATATAAAAATCAAAGCAACTAAGACATTTCCAAAGTCTCATTACCCACGCGCAATTAGAGAGGGACTCATGTTTGCTGCTATAGCCCACCCTTTGCGAGAAAAAGAAAGAAACCTTTAAATAAAGTCAAAAAAAAACCTCCCAAGTGAGAGGTTTTAACTACGGAGGCTTGAAACTATTAATACTTCGCCGTAACCGGCTCTTTCACTTCATCTAGCAAAATATGAGGCGGTAATGTTTCGAAGAATGCCGACTCTACAAGCGGCTTACGGTATAAATCTGTCATCTTAATTTTCAATGGCACCAATTCTAGTTCTTCTGGGTCAGTTTCATTTTTAGCACCAAACGAGAAGACTTCTTGATGTAGTTGATCTTCAAATTCAGCAACAGACAATGGAACTGGTTTATCATCCATGCTAATGCCATGGAAACCATTTAGTAGTGTCGAAATATTAGATGACATGATATTTGCGAACTTTTGTTCTGCATCATTAATACGCTTTTCAAGTGTATCTGGCGTACCGTCTTCACGGAATGACTTAATCATCATACCGAACAGGCTAAAGTCGCCTTTGTCGCGGATTTCAACCATGGTAACACCCCATGGCAAATCAAATTTATCGTCGTATTCACATACAACCATAAACCCAGAATCATTTAATCCGAAATTGCTAACTGCTAGGTGAAAAGAGTTGCCTTGTTTAGCAATAACACGAGAGTTTAACGTAATTGGCATAGCCATAATCATATATCCTTAAGAGTTTGCGTTAATCCATTTAACGAGGCAAATCATACCCAAACCGAATATGATTTGCACCTATTTTTTTAAACTTTTTTTCGACGCATCCCAGCAAAACCAAGCAATACCAAAAGATATGCAATATTAATTGAGCCACCACCAGACTGTTCTTTATCAACTAATGGCGAAGAACCATTCAACGAGCCGCTGTCGTAATCATTTATCACTTTGAACTCAATAGAAGATTTCAACTCATCAACTAACCCGTCTTCTAATAAATTCGTAAGTGTCACTTTAACCTTATAGTCGCCGTATTCCACTGGGGTTTTTGCCAAAGAATGCGTGAAGTACTTCACTGCTTCATATTTCCCTGCATCACTTTCAATCAGATCGCCATTTTCGTCGTAGACCTCTTCGTAATCCATTCTTTCTTCGAAGGAGCTATAGAGAGTTGTTTCTATAGGCGGAATATCACTCCCATAGTCAACTGCAATACTCACTGAAAAGGGAATGCCACCTTCATCGCTCATATCCCTATAAACAGTAAAATCCAAATAACCATCTGACTCTTCAATGGTCTCACCTTCACCATTGAACTCAATGGCCAATGTACCAGCTAGCAACGCGTCGTCATCTTCTATTAGCATAGCTCCCTTGGAACTATCTTCGAACAGCACATCATCGCCTGTTAGTGTAGAAAAGCTCATCGAAATACCTTCAGTTAACTCAGGGTCTAAATCATCCATCGTCTCCACTGGTACACGTAAGCTAGTTTCACCTTGTTTCATCAGAACCACACTCGATGGCATGATGTAGTCTATACCTTCGACAGCCGGATTTGCATCGCTAACCTGATCCTCAAATAACTCTAAGCCAGTATCTTCAAACAAATGGTAATCTGGTCTCAAAGACACAACAACGTCGCCAACACTATCTGCATCACGAACAAACTCAATATACCCCACTTCACCTTCAGCAACTGACATAGGCGTTTTCAACCACATTTGCCCTCGGTCTTCTTCAGGAATGAAGTGGTTAAACACTTTTACCGTCAACTGCTCTTCGGTAGCATCCGTTAAATATGGGTATACCAGCTCTAGTAACAGCTGTTCGGTTCCCTCATCTAAATTGTCATACACTAAATCAAAAGTAACCTGCGCCTCACTTTCTCCGGCAGCAAAATAAGCTTGTTGCTTATACTGTTGGATGTCTTGCGGGTACTTTGCTTCACTGTCAGCAGCAGCTCGCACGTAAACGTGGGCTTCTTCAGTTAAATCCCCAGTTCTAGTTAGTGTAATGGTAAATGAACCTTCATCCTCGCCGATACTTAAATTGTCATCGATAAAAGAGACTGCATTGTCAGGAGAATCGAACATTGTGTTGCTCCACGAATGCGCGTATTCCATGTACAAGTCAAAATAAGACTGATTGTCCGCACCGTTTAGCACATCACCCTGACCGCCTTCGTAACCACACACTTCTCCTTTATGATATTTATCGGGCGAAGAATAAAATTTAACAGCATCGTACCCGCCTGCCGTAGACCACATTACAGTAACTGCGTCCCCACACTGTGTAGCATGGTTGCTGGTGTACTCACCATCACTGCCGACCTCAGTTTCGTCGCCACTAACTTCATGGCTTAAGCCATGGTTATGGCCAAGCTCATGAGAAACCGTCTGTGTTAGCAAGTTGTCTTCTGAGGGATTAATAAGGTTAGTTCCGCTATCAAAAATAAGACTATTAACACCGGTTACCCGAGCTAACCCAAGCACAGATGATTCTTCTGGGCGTCTATCACGGAATATCATTACAAGGTCTGGGGCATATTTCCCCATCAGCACAGATTCTGGGCGATCTTCATCAAGTGGAACATCCAATATATTGAAAATATCACCTTCACCAGCGTTATTGTAGTTGTACCCCAGGGAAATCAAATCTCCGCTTTGGTCATAACGATCTTCATAAGGAAGGTTATCGGGCACTGATGTTAAAGGTAGTATATCTACTATCTTAATAGTACGGGTGTCCCCTGCTACATATTGATAGTCTCGAAGTACCGAGTTTTCGATGCGCTGGTGGATGACATCCAAACCGAACTTGTCAGCATATGATGGCTGGTAGAACACTAAAATTCGCTGCACAGTGTCAGCGTCAGCTTGGCCGGACACCAAACTTTCCTTAATACGCTTCTTCTCTAATAATTCTAAATAAGGCAGACTGGATGCTCCGCTAAGCGGAGGCAAGCTATCCCCTTTAAAGTTATATTCAGTACTTGATGTAGGTAATGTATTTTCATCATTGGCTACTGAGGCATTTGCTGTCATTGCAAAAAGTGCAAGTTGTGCGCTAACAGACAGAGATAACAACGCTTTTTTCATTCTCAATTCCTTTTGATAAGCGGTTATTTACTGGTAGTTATAGTAGCGTATTCCTAGTTGTTTTCTGCCTTTGCAAGTCTAAAAAAATCCAAAATGATAAATGGTAATTATTGTTTGATACTGAATCGTAAATACACACTGCGTCATTATCATATCGAATCACGTCAACAACACAGTTATTAGCGTGATCAGATTCTTCTATTTTCATAGTGATAGAAAACACTTCTCCTTTCTGTGTCATAAACATCGCTTTGGTTTAGAATAAGCCATGCATGGGCTAGTGAGTTAGTCATTTGTAAAATACAGGATGTTAAAAAGGGAATACTAATGGATGGTATTGAGAACATAGGCTATCTTGGAACAGTGTGCTTTTGGCTTTCGTATGGCCTTGTTCAGTTTGGCCGAATGGATGGAAACGGTTTTTGGTATACAGTCATGAACGCGTTGGGTTGTGTGTTCATGATGCTTTCTCTTTTAGGGGCATGGAATGCACCAGTCTTCTTAAACAACAGCTTCTCTTTAGCGTTAAGCTTCATTGGTTTTAGGCGACACTACCTATTAAAACAATCTGAAAGAAAAGAGTGCATCCAAAACTAATAAGGTGTTTGATTAGCCTCAATTAAGCTGTCGGCTTAAACACTACAACAGAGCTAACGACGATTTTGGATTTAACGATGGTTATTAAAAGGATTTAATCATGCTTCAAAAAAAATGGTTCCACATCACTATACTAATGGCTGGAATTGCCTTATGGGTAATTGGCGCATTTGTGTATTTTAGCTTTTCTTCCTCACCACACAGCTGGGGGACAATAGGTATGCCTATTGGTGCGGGGGTTGTTTGGGTAGCAGTTTTATTAAAGAAAAAATACCAGCAGCCCGAAAAGTGAGACAGGAACTCTAAGAGGGGGCGTGAACCACCCACCAAGCGCTTTCTAATTGAATTTTCTATTATTTCAGGGTGAATAATACTTGCAAAAAAAAATGTCGTGTACACGAGTATAATGAATTCAAATTCAAAAGTAAGGGATTCAAACAAATGAGCAACTTAAAGCTAGTGGGTAAAACGGACAGTAATAGAGCAACTCCAGCTTGTGCCGAAGTTATCCAAAGCGAACTCGATGCACTTATTCTTAAGTACGCTTCGGTTCTTGATTTTGCAGACTTACCTGAGGTCGTTTCTTTACAAGTTAGCACCCTACCAGAGTGTTGTTTACTTGACGAAGAAGGTAACGAATGGCGCAGCGATGAACCTTGGCTGCAAACCATCACTGATGTTAATGATAAAGGCTTAAACATCGTTTTTGAGCATAATCACACGGGCGACAAGCTGCTCTTTGAATATATTCAAGCTGCTTAAGAAGGAATTAATATATCTGCATATATCCCAAAGCCAAAAAGTGGCAAGGTAAGAACCATTGCCGGTGAGTATTCGCCACTGAAATAAAAATTAAGTTAGGAATTTTTTATGAGCCAATCAAAACACACAATATTCACAGGTGGACATGACGCCCTATCTTTGAATAAAAATATTGATGAACAAATCAATGAAACTTACTATTTTGATGCAGAAACCCTTGTTCGTGCGGAGGGAGATGTGGAGAAAAAGGATGTCCGTAAATTCAAAGTGATGATTACTGTTGAAGAATTAACTGCATAAAAAATGCAACCGAAAAACTATTTAAGCGATAAGGTAATGTATTGTGGCTAAATTCGAAATTTATAGCTTTGACATCAATTCAAAAACTGTAGTGGAAGCGCAAGGTATTGCAGAGGCAATGTTTGACTATCTCCCTTGGAACACTTTAAACGTAACTATTGAGTGGATTCCATCAAGCGGAGTGTATAATGTGATAGATAATCAAACAGACTTCAAATACAAAGTGAAGCCGGAGTAGCTTGGGTAAGCCCATGAAAACTTATACGAACACTCAATAAATGAATGCTTAATCAAAACAAAAGGCGGATCGCCGCCTTTGTCATTTACTCTCAAAAATAATTAGGTAACTCTTCAACCTCCCCAACTACCTTTACGCTATCAGCAATTGAATACCATCCATCACACAGATTATCTTGGTATTGCTCACCCTTAAGTCTGTGGATACTACCTCCCTCATCATCAATTCCTCGTAATCGACTGCAATGAGGGCAAGTTAATAGATATTCCCCAGAATCCTTAAACACCTTATCTACTGGCAAAATTTCTAAGCTAGTTGTCTTTTCAAACTCAATAGCCACAAATATCTCCTTTCTTACTTCTGAAATCACACTTTTATCGTGCGGTTGGCTTTAGTTAATAAATGCATGTATTCAACTTCGTTCACAAACTTTTGTGGGTACCCCACAAGCTTTGTTGAATGCATTGCAGTGTTGATAGGTTCGTTTTTACCGATAATAGATCCCTTCACATTCAGTGTTGGTGATGAATAAATTGTGTACGGTGACAGGGATATTTTTTCGTCACGCTTAGCTAGGTTCTCGCTGAGAACACCCAGCATACCGTGAGCAACACTCATTTCAACAAAAGAACGATGACACGACCCTGACTTGGGTGAAGAGCATACGACAATGGTTACCTGTTCGCGAGATTCAAAAATATTGCTTAATTCCCAGGATGAACTCAAGAGTCTCTTGTTATCAATTAACTTTTTCAGAACTGATAACTCTTCGAGCATAAACAGAAATGACGATAAATACTCTAACCCACCATTACCAGCACTTAACTCCCCTTTACCGTTCTTAAACGTAATGATGAGACCTTTTTCTGTCAAAGCGCGATAAAGGTGAATGCATTGCGGTTTATCTATTTCATGTCTAAGCGACCATAGCACTGACTCAATGTAATGGATTGAAAAATCCGAACTCGGTTTATGAAACGACAGTTCACTAGGAAACAGTACGCACACCTCAAAAAAGCACTCTATAAACCTTGATACTGCATCTACAGCATCTTCACTGAACCCACAATCACTATTACGCTCCCTGTGGTAATGCGTAAAAAACACCCCCAGCGTAAGCCTGTCGCTTTTAGGTAGAATATGAACATCAAAGCACCGATTCTTCCCCGAAAGAAGCCTTAAGTCGATATACTTCGCTTTTTTGGCGTACCGCGCCATTCTTCCTTGAATCGCCGGCAACTGAACTTCATCAACAACGATCAATCCCCCATTTTTTGTCACTTCAGGCAAGATTTCATCACGTAAATAAACGTCAAAAGCGTGCATAGTTGTTCCGGTGGCAAACGTCGAATAAAACGTTTCTTGCTTAGTCATAGAAAGTCCTTTTATTGACTAAAATACTAGTGAAAACCTAGCATAAAAATCATACTTTTCGACTACCGCCTCGCACAATCTCAACCGCCAAGGCCATCACAACAATCAAGACTCCGAGAAGTAAAGTGGTAAACCAAGCACCTTCAGAAATGCTAGCTACAGAACTGGCATATTGAACCTCCCTTCCAACAACTAACTCCCACACCTTTTCAGAGAACCTATAAATACTTGAAATCAGGATTATCGTGAGACCTAAATACGCTAGCGAAGCCGATAAAGTCAAAGACGCCAACCCAGACGACTTCCTCTTTTTTCTCGAAACACCCATGAAGCACACCTCATTAGATAATTGTTAAAGGTAAATCTGTGTATTCAAGCTCTGCCCAGCTTGAGGTAAACAATATTCTCGACACCAACCCCTTCGCCTCCCCTAGCCGTACAGCACTCATTTTCTCGTACCGCTTAAAGTACTCTTCATTGATACCGCTGTTTTGCTTCAAATAATGTGCATATAGCCCCTGCCATACGGCAGATTTAAAAGGCTGTCCTTCTTGAAGGTAATACGTGATGTAAAATTCATACAGTTCAGGAGGCATACTGTTTAAATAACGCGATTTAACTTTGAGTTCATCGGCAATACCCTTTGCTTTATCGATACTTCCCATAGCGGCATTAGCCATCATAGCCAGATATACATCAGGGTGGACTTTGCTGGCCACTTTAACGCCGTTCAACATTGACTCCCATTTATCTGGGTCTCCATTACGCTTATACAGCCAGAGGTTTATCTCTGGTCTAACTCCGCGTGTTTCGTTAACAAGCTTATCTTGGAAATGTGAAATACGGGAGATCGTCTCATACCGAGAAATTTCATCACTTTTATTACGGCGGCTTTTAGCTGCAACACTATTATGTAAGCATGCTTTGTATGTGTCTAACTCCTTTAGCGCCAAATAACTATGCTCAACATCTTTATAGTGTTTTTGTAGGATGAGACTTCTCGTGGCATCCGCTCTTTGAATCCCACACATTGCCCCATCATGCGTTAAATCACAGATGTCTTGATTAGCCGAGTCGGCACATAACATTACAATAGAGCCGGAGGGTTCACCTCCTTCTGAGCAAGAGAATAATAATAACGAAAATAGAAAAAATGCGATATGGCGCACAACAACTCCAAAACAAACACCGATTATCATTATGATAATTGAGTTTCGTTGTTCACGCAACAAAAACAATAAAGTAAATCTAAGAATAAGTGGGGCATGACGAGGTGTTTTGGCTTAGGTCATTTAGTTTTTGCACTGTGATAAAATTCACCTATAAGGAAATAGCAATTAGGTGACAAGGATGTCAACGAAAACAAATTATTATGGGTCTGACAGTTTACACGACACATTAAGCGAGGGTTTAAATCCTGCTTTAACCGGTATTGGTAAAAATAACAGTTTAGGTTCTGGCTTTTACTTCTATGCAGATCCCTTTGACGCAGAGAAAAATATCGGAGAGCAAGGGCTGCGTGTCAGCAATCCAGCGATCATATCAGGGATAGTGGAGCTAACTAGCCCCATTGTGTTACCAGTAGGTGCTACATCGATTCGCGACACGAGGATTGAAATATCTAGCAGAGAAGTCTTTAGAATAATCTCTCGTAACAAACGCGTTTTTGATGACTACGACTCACCTTTAACCACATGGGGAGGTGCCAAATACAACAGAGTAACTAAGGAACTCGTAAACACCGTTTGCGCACACTACGCCCAACCTGAACATTTCTGGGACTTAGAAAAGGAGTTTTTCGGGGAGCTTGGTGAATCTCAATTATTCCGTTCAGCTGTTGCCGACACCCTTGGCTTTGATGGCGTTAAACAAGAATTAGGAAACGGGCTAAGCAATATGGTTGCTTGGTTTCCTGAGCAGGTGAGTCATCTTGACGTACACCGCGTTTTGGCAAAGCCGGAGTGCCCGAGCAATACCTACCCCCTCATCCATCCGAACAAGAACCGAAGCAAAATAAACCGTCAATTCGACACTAATTCTAGAGAGTAACATTATGGATATCGTATTGCCGAAGGAACGGCTTAGCGACATACTCAATCTTCCAGTGCGGGTGGTAACATCACGAATAGAGAGAGGTGTTTATCATATTGATAACGATGGGCTGGTAAAGCTAAAAAGTGTTAAAGATTCGCCGATCATTCGTGAAATTTTACAGTACTCCCCCCCCCACCTTTACCTTCTCATAACCTAACTGTGGGAGAGTCATTTGCCGGTGCCGGTGGATTCTCTCTCGGGTTTGAGGCTGCTGGGTATAAAACGAAGTTCTTAGTTGAATTTGATAAACATGCCTCTAACACATTGCGCCTAAACCGTCCAAACTGGAATGTCATCGAAAAAAACATCAACGATGTAGATTTTAGTTCATACCTTCATCATGTTGATGTTATTGCAGGCGGTTTTCCTTGCCAACCTTTCTCTACATCAGGTAAGGAATTGGGGTTTAGGGACACCCGAGGCACTTTATTTCATGAGTTTGCGCGGTCAATCTTAGAGACGCAACCGAAGGCGTTTGTTGCAGAAAACGTAACAGGGCTTTTAACTCACGACAAAGGACGCACTCTTGACACGATATGTCGTGCACTCTCTGAGATAGGCTACACACTTTTAAAGCCCAAAGCTTTAAAGGCTATGCTGCACAGAGTTCCTCAAAAGAGAGAGCGACTGTTCATTATTGGATTTAGGCAAGATCTGGCTAGTAACATTAATTATATATGGCCTTCGCCAAACGCTTTTCCTATCCTAACCGTGAAAGATGCCCTAAAAAAGGGAGTGCTGTACAATTGCGATGTACCAGCATCAGTTAGCGCTCGTTATCCAGATAAAAAACATAACGTACTCCAACATGTCCCTGAAGGTGGCAATTGGCGGAACCTACCTCCCGAACTCCAAATTTCATATATGGGAGGGGCATTAAACACCCCAGGCGGGAAAACCAGTTTTGGTAGAAGGTTAGAGTGGAATGCTCCCTCAAACACACTGACATGCTCCCCATCACAAAAACAAACTGAGCGATGCCATCCTTCAGAAACAAGGCCGTTAACTACCCGAGAGTACGCTAGAATACAAACATTCCCCGACAATTGGATGTTCTCTGGGAGTACAACAAACATTTACAAGCAAATTGGCAATGCGGTGCCTGTAAATCTTGCTTCAGCAATAGCTTCAAGCCTAGCCGTCGCTATTGCTTAAATCACCCAGTGACATCAAAAAAAACACCTGATTCATATTGAAAACAGGTGTTTCTTATTTTACCGTAAAACGATTATTTAGGTTTACGACACATTTTGTAGTAAGCATCCCCCCCAGAATAACTAGGACTGCCTGACGTGTAGTAATTGTAGTTTCCATAGGTCATTACAATAGCCGACATCATTGAGCCGCTACCAGATGTCTTCGTCGCAGGTCCGTTATTTTTAAATGTATCTGACCCTCCACAATCTTCTGTCTTCTCAGTGTGAGCGATTCGGGTTCCATTCCATGTCCACGTTGCTAACTCCACATTACAGTTACCACCTCCTGTGAAATCAACGACTATCGCATTTGACTTACATTCTTCAACAATCTTAGTCCCCGCAACATTACCTTTCGTTTGTGTCACATTAACGTTTTGATAGGCGTTCACTTTACCCAAGTAATGCTTACTGCCGTCAGATAAGTTGTTGTACTTGCTACGTTGACGATATTGCTTCTGCTTACAAGTTCTAGACTGAGTAAATGTAGTACCCTTAGGCTTAGTGCTAGCTGCTGGAGAATATGACGAACAACTAAATACTCCCCCAGTGTTTTTCCAGCTTCCATAACTCCCATAAGATACGCCCGTTACCGTGACAGATTGAGAAAAGCTTCTAGTGCTATACTCAGCTTTCTTAGCAACTTCAGTACTACCGTGTTTGTAGTACCTGTAACGCTTAGTTGGCTGTGTACATGTGCGAGATTTAGCGCCAGTGCTACTGTTCACTGACCAACTTGGACAGCTAGAGCTTCCAGAGTCAAACCACCCACCCCAGCTTACTGCAATTGTTCTATTTTGCGAGCGATTAGAAACTTGAGTATGTTCTATCGGCGAACCAGTGTTCCGATAGCTCCCGCCTATACTATCTCTTTGACGCTTCTGCTCATAGCGTCGTTGATTTACTTTGTAAGAACGACTCTGAGTAAAGTTAGACTTTTCAGTTGATGGTGTCGGAGACCAGCTTCCATGACCATAAGCAGAACCGTAGTCAGCCCACCCCGTATAAGTCGAACTTGTAGAAACCCAGTTGCCCACACCTTTCGCCGAACGGGTTTGTGTCACATTAACTGTTTGCGTCAATGGAGTAGTATCCAATTGAGTGCTGCCAGTCTTATAATAACGCGTTCTCTTCTGAGGTTGCTTACATGTTCTGCTTTGTGTGAACGAAGCGTTGTAAGCCTTCGTGTTCGTCGCAGGTGAGTAACCACCACAAGAATGTGCTGAACCATTATTTACCCAAGAGCTATGACTTACATCTACTCTACGCGTCTCAGAAAAGCGTGTCGCTTGAGTTTCTGAACGGGTATGGATGCTCTCACTACCCACCTTATAGTACCAAGTGCGATACCTATTTTGGCTGTAATTCCTTGTTTGGTTGAAGCTGCTGGTTTGGTCACTTATAGCCTTATTCCAATCGCTATATCCGTATTTTGATTGGTAACCACCCCATGAACCTACGCTTACGTCAACATGACGAGATTGATCTTGCCAGTTTGCGCGTGTTTGGCGCACTGGAGAACCTGTATTGCGAATTGAACCTCCAATCGAGTCTTTTTCGCGTTTCTGTTCATAACGCTCTTGAGGCTGTCTTACGCCACGAGTTTGTCCGAAGTCAGCCGTCTGTGTGCTTGCCGTAGGTGCCCATGCATTTGTGATATCAGGACTACCATAATTTGTCCACGACGTGTAAGTGGAAGTCGTTGCTTTCCAGCTTCCAACACCTTTAGCAGAGCGAGTCTGAGTGACATTAACATTTTGTGTTTCGGTAGCAGAACCAATGGTTGTGCTGCCTACTTTATAGTAACGAGTTCGCTTCTGCGGTTGTTTACATGAACGACTTTGAGTAAACGAAGCGTTGTAAGCTTTTGTATTGGTTGCTGGTGAATAGCTGGAACATGAATGTACACTGCCATTATTTACCCAGCTTGACCATGATACAACAACCGTTTGACTGTATGTCTGACCTTTCAAGGTGCGCGGTTCAACACGGGTGTGCTCTACGGAAGATTCTGCTTTATATGTCCATGTGCGAGACTGGGCACGATCATACGTTCGAGTACGCGTGTAGTTGCTTGTTTGCGTTGTTGGTTTTGGAGAATACTCTGAAATATTACTCGCTGCGCCATTTACCCAACCTGAAACCGATACCGTAATGGTACGTGGCTCTTGACCGCTGATCACTTGACTGCGCGGAATTGGCGAGCCAGTGTTACGAATAGAGCCACCAATCGAGTCTTTTTCACGTTTCTGCTCGTTACGCACCTGTTTCTGACTGTAACTACGCTTTTGAACAAAGTTTGACGTCTGCGTGTTTGGCACAGGTGAGTAGCCACTGTAACCATAACGGCCACCGCTATTTGTCCAGTTCGTAAACGTTGAAGAGGTTGACACCCAGTTCCCCACGCCCGTAGCAGAGCGAGTCTGAGTGACGTTGATGTTTTTCGTTTCCGTTGCTGAACCAATCGTTTCGCTACCCACTTTGTAGTAACGAGTTCGCTTCTGGGGCTGCTTACATGAACGGCTTTGAGTAAATGACTGACCTGAAGCTTTCGTGTTAGTCGCTGGTGAATAACCAGAACAAGTGTGAACTGATCCATTGTTTGCCCAGTTTGACCATGACACTACAACAGTTTGCGTTTGTTTTTGCCCAGTCAATGTGCGCGGCTCAACACGGGTGTGCTCTACAGAAGAACCCGCTTTGTATGTCCACGTGCGAGACTGTGCACGGTTGTAGGTGCGTGAACGCGTGTAATTGCTTGTTTGCGTTGTTGGTGCCGGTGACCAGTTAGAGAAGTTACTTGCTGCACCATTAACCCAACCTGAAGCTGTTACTGTAATGGTGCGAGACTCTTCACCGCCAATCACTTGGCTGTGCTGAATAGGTGAGCCGGTGTTACGAATAGAGCCACCAATCGAGTCTTTTTCACGTTTCTGCTCATTGCGCACTTGTTTTTGGCTGTAACTACGCTTTTGAACGAAGTTTGACGTTTGCGTATTAGGCGCAGGTGAGTAGCCACTGTAACCATAACGACCACCGCTATTTGTCCAGTTCGTAAACGTTGAAGAGGTTGCCTTCCAGCTTCCAACACCTTTAGCAGAGCGAGTCTGAGTTACATTAACATTTTGTGTTTCGGTAGCAGAACCAATGGTTGTGCTTCCTACTTTATAGTAACGAGTTCGCTTCTGCGGTTGTTTACATGAGCGGCTTTGAGTAAACGAAGCATTGTAAGCCTTCGTGTTCGTCGCTGGTGAATAACCAGAACAAGTGTGAACTGAACCATTGTTTGCCCAATTTGACCATGATACCACCACCGTCTGTGTCTCTTTCTCACCCGTCAATGTGCGCGGCTCAACACGGGTGTGCTCTACAGAAGAACCTGCTTTATATGTCCACGTGCGAGACTGAGCACGGTTATAGGTGCGTGAACGCGTGTAATTGCTTGTTTGCGTTGTCGGTGCCGGTGACCAACCCGAGTAATTACTTGCTGCCCCGTTCACCCAACCTGAAGCCGATACTGTAATGGTGCGAGACTCTTCACCGCCGATCACTTGGCTACGCTGAATTGGAGAGCCAGTATTACGAATAGAGCCACCAATCGAGTCTTTTTCGCGCTTCTGCTCATTACGCACTTGTTTCTGACTGTAGCTGCGCTTTTGAACGAAGTTTGAAGTCTGCGTATTAGGTACAGGCGAGTAGCCACTATATCCATAACGGCTACCGCTATTTGTCCAGTTTGTAAACGTTGAAGAAGTTGACACCCAGGTTCCTGTCCCAACTGCATTTTGGCTGTCTGTCACTTTAACTGTACGACTTTCACCTACTCGTTCAACATTCGTGCTTCCAGCAGAGTAAACTCGATCTCGCACTTGTACTTGTTCGCATTCGCGAGTCTGAGTGTACGCTTCATTATAACCAACAGTATTTGTTAGAGGTGCCCAAGATTCACAATTTTTAAGACCACCGCTATTTACCCAGTTGGTGTAATCGACTGTGATACTACGAGTTTCTTTACCAGTAACAGTTCTGTCGTGGCGAATCTTTCCGCCTACATCTCGAATAGTGTCGCTATGAACATCTTGCTCTCGCTTTTGTTCATTACGAGTTTCATTCTGTTTAAATCCACGCTCTTGTTGGAATGTAGAGGTTTGTGAAGTTGCTTTAGGAGACCATGTTGCATAGGCGTAGCGTGCACCATCATTTACCCAATCAGTATACGTTGATTCATAGCCTACCCAGCTACCTACACCAGTATTTGTTTGGCTCTGAACCGGAGTCAATGTTCTATCTTCTTCGAAACGCGCTAGCTCTTCGCCACCAGACATATAAACGCGGTCACGTGTTTCATTTTGCTTACAACTGCGAGTCTGTGTATAGCTTTCACCTACCCCTACTGTGTTTGGTAATGGTGCCCAGCTTCCACAATCATAGTTGCTGCCGACTTCAGACCACTCGGTAAACATCACTGTTACCGAACGAGATTCTGATACATCTTCGATATCGCGTTTTTCGGTAAAGCGGCCTAGCTCACCATCAACAGGAGCCGTGTAAACACGCTCTCTGTCTTCAGATAATGTGTAGGTTCGTGACTGTGTAAAACCAGTTGTTTGGGCGCTTGGTAAAGGCGTCCAGCCAGAATATTCGCTACGCCCAGTCTCAGACCAATCAGTGAAGGCCACATTAACTGTTCGGTCTTCATCGCGGTCAACAGTCTGCGTGCGCAGTACAGGGCTACCAGTGTTACGATAATCACCAGTTACGCTGTCTTGCTCTCTGAATT